>R21__coassemble_1797_pt1 | contig 13680 bp, 7 predicted proteins | sample R21__metabat2_low_PE_028 | metagenome-assembled genome bin R21
ATTTCAACGATGGTGATAAGGCTTCTTACGATAAGGTTGATGCAGCGAAGGCTGCTGCAGCTGCAGTAGACACAAGTGCATACACAACAGAAACTGTTAAGGCCATGGAAGATGCAGTTGCTGCGGTTAAGAAAGGCATGTATGCTTCACAGCAGGATGTTGTAGATGCATTCGCAGATGCTATTAATTCTGCAGTAGCAGCTCTTGAAAAGAAGCCGGTTGAAACAGAAGCACAGACAGATGCTCCTGCACAGACAGAAGCTCCTTCAGAAACAGAGGCACCTGCTGAGACAGAAGCTCCTGCAGTTACACCTGAACCTGCAGCACCGGCTGTTGGTACTGTTATCAATGATGCATCTGCTAGCTACACTGTAATGGGAATTGACACAGTTGCTTTCAAAGCTCCGCTCAAGAAGACAGCAACTTCCGTTACTGTTCCTGACACAGTAACTGTTAACGGAATTAACTACAAGGTTACCGAGATCGCACCGAAGGCATTCAAGAACTTTAAAAAGCTTAAGAAGGTTACCATCGGTAAGAACATTGTTAAGATCGGTGCAGAGGCATTCGCCGGAACTAAGAAGTTAAGCAGTGTTAAGATCAAGACTTCAACACTTAGACTGTAGGTAAGAAGGCATTCAGTAAAGCCGGAAGCAGCAACTATAAAAAGCTGAAGGTTACTGTTCCGAAGAAGAAGCTGAAAGCATATAAGAAACTTCTGAAGAAGGCAAAGCTTTCCTCTAAGGCTAAAGTAAAAAAATGATTGCATTTCTTGCAGTGTATACTGTTTAATAAAAAGAAATGCGACTAAAAACCATGCGGTGGGCAGCATAGGCGGTCCATCGCATCGGGCGTTTATAAAAGGATTATATTAAGGGACAATTATGAAGAGAAAACAGGTTCTTGCGATATTACTGAGTGTTACCATGACTGCCGGAAATACCATGCCGGTAGTACTGCATGCCGAAGAAGTGCCTGCAACGGAGACGCAGACACAGCAGGAGGAGACAGCTGTTCCTGAGACAGCCGCTCCGCAGGAAACTGCAGCACCGGAAACTGCACCTCAGACAGAAGCGGCTCCGGTAGAAACAGCAGCTGCTACGGAGGCTCCGGCTCCGGTAACAGAGGCTGTACAGGAAACTGCGCCTGAGGCTGTACAGGAAGATGCTTCAGTTGAAACAACTGCTGAAACGGCTTCTGCGAATGATGGAGAGAAGGAATCTGCTCAAAAGGGCAGCGGATCTCAGGATTTCACTGAGGAGAATGATTTCCTCAAGGTGAAGTCTGCGAAGGCATATGAAATCGATGGCAAAGTAGTTGTCGAAGTGAAAGCTGAAAACATGGATTATGATGCCCTTTACTTCGGAGACCAGAAGGATCAGAAAAAGGATCCGGTTATCAAGGCTGAGGATAATACAGACAAGATCAATGTTTTCAGATTCGAGATCACTAAGGAGCTTCTGGGTAAAAAAGTTCCTTTCGTTCCGAAGAAGAAAGACGGTACATGGTATACAGGAACAGTTCTGTTCCTGCAGATGCCTTCAGAACTCTCCGAACTGACTGCTGAAAAGAAAGCAGAAATCGTTAAGGCGGAGAATAACCTTTTCCTTGATCTTCAGGAGGAGACTGTAGCTGAAACCGAAACATCAGCTTCGGAGACAGCAACTGAAACTGCACCTGCTGCTGTAGAGACAGAAGCACAGGCTGAGACAGCGGCAGAGCCGGAAACTGTACAGGTCACTGAGACAGCAGTAGTACCGGAGACAGTGGTAAATGAAGAAGCTGTTGAAGCTGCTCTGTTCCTTGCTGAGGAGACAATGCTGAAGGACCAGGCAGCGATTGACAATTCTACAACTCTTGCAGACGGAACTTACACACCGGAGAGCTTTTCCTTCACCGGTGGTACAGGAAAACTTAAGATCACCTGCAGCCAGATCAAGGTATCCGGAGGCAAGGCAACTGCGGTTCTCGGAATCAGCAGTACTTCTATCGCTGAAGTTCAGTGGGCTGGCGGCAGCATCGAAGGAACAGGCATCCAGACAGTTGAGGTTCCGGTAAAGCTTAATGCTGACACCACGATCACACTTCTTACGGTAAGAATGGATACACCGCATTATGTAAACTATACGGTTAATCCTGTCATCGCTGAGCCGGATGCTGATGAAACAGACAAGCAGACCGAGACCGATAAGCAGGAAGAAACTCAGGCAGATACACCGGCTGAAACAGATCCTCAGACAGAGTCAGAGCAGCCGAAGCAGCTGACGAACGGCACATATTCTCTCTCGAATGTAGAACTGGTAGAGGGCAGAATGTTCAATATTATCGACTGCAAGCTGACCGTAAAAGATGGAAATATGACTGCAGTTCTTACGCTCCATGGAACCGGATACGATTATGTTTATATGGGTACAGCTGAAGATGCTAACAAAGCAGACAGCAGCTCATGGATTCCGTACGTTGCCAATGCTGATGGTCAGTACACCTACACTGTTCCGGTGTCAGCGCTTGACACTAAGATCAGCGTTGCTGCCCGTTCTGCAAGATACGCAGCAGAAGGAGCCGAGCAGCCCTGGTACGACAGAGGAATTGTCTTCCATTCCGCATCTGCGACCAAGATCTCAGACGATGTGACAAATGAAACGGAAGCCGCAACGAATGCGGGAAATACATCCGGCAGCAACAATGGCCAGAATACTTCCGGAACGAATACATCAACTAATTCCGGCAAAAATAATACCGGAAATAATAACAGCAACACAGGAAACAATAACTCAAGTAAAAATGGTACTTCAGGTACCGCAAGCAGTACAGGCAAGACGGGTTCCGGTACCAGCGGCTCAGGAAGTTCCACAACTTCCTCATCCAGCCTGAACGGTTCCACCGGAGCAGTTAACTCTGCTACAACACTTGCAGATGGCGATTACACACCGGATAGCTTCACTTGGTCTGGCGGTACAGGAAAACTGAATATCACCTGTGACAAGCTGTCTGTAAAGAGCGGCAAGGCAACAGCAACGATCGTGTTCTCAAGCGGATACATTTCATATGTAAAAGCAAACGGAACTAAGTTTTCACCGGTTTCACAGACTTCTACGCAGTCTGTGTATGAGATTCCGGTAGAACTTAATGCCAATAATAAGATCATCGCCTGCACCACTAAGATGTCCGTACCACACGAAATCGAGTATACACTTTATTTCGGACTTGAAGCTGCTAAGGCCGGCGCTGTGGGTGATGCAAGCGGTGTGAAGAAGACAGGAGGCGGCTCCAGCACAGGCTCAGGCAGCAGCACAGGTACAACCGTTGCAGGACAGCCGGCTGCTGACGGCTCTATGACTGAAAAAGTCAGCGATGCCCCGGAGATTCCGGGACTGACCTACGAGAGCACTATGAAAAATGAAGCGGCTGAGTACTTCAGACTGCATTACTATGATGACGGCTTCAAGGTTCTTGAGATCAGCCTCGCAGATGGAGATGAGACTGACTGGACTAAGACATCCGCGTCTGTTAACGAGCAGAAGGAGACAGAAGCAGCTTCCGAGGCAGATGATGCTTCCGATGAAGAGGGAAAAGCAGAAACGAAAGCGGCATCTCTCTATACAGGTGAAGTTCTGCAGTATCTTATCGTACCGGAGGATGCGGAGATTCCGGCCGGCGTTGAGAAGACAATGATCATTGTTCAGGAGCCCGTCGATGCCGTTTATGCCGGATCAGGCATGGCTCTTAAGATGATGGAGAAGCTTGAGCTTACAGACAGCCTTATGGCAGTTGCAGAAGAATATGCGGACGACAAGGAACTGGCAGACATCGAGGATCTTAAGACTGCAGAATGGGATGATAAAGATCTGTTCAAGACTGTTGTGTTGGATAAGATCAAGCTGGCGATCGTTCCGTCAGAGGTTCTTGAAGAGACAGACGAAGATGCAGAAGAGACAGCAAGTCAGAAGCTGGGAGACAGCCTCAACCTGCTGAATGCTGCAATGATCGTTGACCGCATTTCCGATGAGAAGGAAGATCTTGGAAAATACGAATGGCTGAAGGTCTATGGTGCAATGTTCGATAAGCAGGAAGAAGCAGGAAATGCCTACAACTCAGCGAAAGAAGCCCTGGGCGTTCAGACAGAAAGCGAAGGGGATAAATGATTAAGAAATATTTGAAACCTGCAGCGGTTATCCTGTGTGCAGGTATGCTGATGGGAACAATGGGAGTGCAGACCAGAGCAGAGAGCACGACCGAGACCGTAGAAGCAGTTATGGAAGGTGCAGCCGCAGAGGATCCGGAGGATCTCTCTGCAGCACCGAAGATCGAAGGATTGACCTGCGAGAGCAAAGCACCGTTTCAGTATGCGACAACTATTGACGTCTACTATTACAGTGAAGGCTACAAGCTGATCAGTGTACATGATGATTGCGACTACCTTGTAATTCCGGAGGGAAAAGAGGCGCCGGAAGGACTGAGCGATGATGTTGTAAGACTGCAGATGCCGCTTGATGACATCTATATGGCAGCAACAGGTTCCATGGCTCTTTTTAATGCAGCAGGAGCACTGGATCATGTAAAGTTTTCTTCTCTTCAGGCAGACGGATGGTACGTAGATGCCGCTAAGCAGGCGATGGAAGATGGAAAGATCAGCTACGCCGGCAAGTACAGCGCACCGGATTACGAGCAGCTGCTTGGCAATGGCTGTGATCTGGCTGTAGAGTCAACAATGATCCTGCACAGTCCGGATATCAAGGAGATGCTTGAGAATCTCGGCATCCCGGTATTTGTTGACAGATCCAGTTATGAGAGTCATCCGCTTGGAAGAACTGAGTGGATCAGAGCTTATGCGGCAATGACAGACACTGAGGAAACCGCAGATGCATTCATGGCGGAACAGACTAAGATTCTTGATGAAATGGCTGGGGTCGAAGAGTCCGGAAAAACAGTTGCATTTTTCTATGTGAATACGAAGGGAAGTGTGGTTGTCAGAAGAACCGATGACACGGTTCCCAAGATGATCGAGCTGGCCGGAAGCAAATATGCTCTGACTGATATCAAGGCCATCGCCGAGTCCAAGAAGTCCTCTGTGGAGATGACCATGGAAGAGTTCTATGCAGAAGCGAAGGAAGCAGATTATCTTGTATATAATGCAGTTATCGATGTACCGATCACAAGTGTTGCAGAGTTGATCGATAAGAGCCCCTTATTTGAACAGTTCAAAGCTGTGAATGAAGGCAATGTATGGTGTGCAGATAATTACCTTTATCAGGCAACAGACATCGTTGGAAGACTGATCGAGGATTTCCACGAGATGCTGACCACAGGAGATGAGAGTAAGATCACTTTCCTGAAGAAAGTTACAGAATAAGAACAGAATAAGTAATAAAAAAGCCGAATGAAACGCGGGACAGACCCTTGCTTCATTCGGCTTTCTCATATTCCTGACGCAGTAGAGGCAGACTGATGTCCGTGCAAGTTGTAATAGCTACTGCCGCTGCGTCAGGTAAATTGTATTGTGTTCACTTAAACTAACCGAAAAATGGGCACAAAAAAATCGGAGTAGTGAGATTCGAACTCACGACCTCTCGGCCCCCAGCCGAGCGCGCTACCAAGCTACGCCATACTCCGATCGCTCCATCGTCTTTCTAAGCGACTTGGTTATTATAGCAATAATTGATGCAAAAAGCAACAAGTAAATTTTAGCCAAGCGGTATCTCGACGACCTGTGCCATGCGTGTGAGCGTCTGCTCGATCTGCTGTGAGATCTCTGAAACCATGTTCTCTGTGATCTGCTGACTGCGGTCCTCGACCAGAGACTTACTGAGGCTGGATCGAACGGCGGTGGTGATCTCTTCCATGCGGCGTGCAAGTATGTTCTTCGGTGCCAGACGTCTGAGACCGGAAGGAATCCTGACTCTCATGAGAGCCTTCTCCATGGTATCTTTTCCAAGCAGAAGGACGAGTATGGACAGACTGAGACCTGCCACGATGCCTGTGGGTCCGCTGGAGATCAGCGCAATACCGCTTCCGCCGCACAGAAGAGCAGTGATCAGCGATACGATGGTATCTATGACAAATGTCATGCCATCCACAGCAAACACATGTCTGGCATCGATATGAATATCTACATCAGAGGGGGCAAAGCTGCCTCGTAGGCTGAGTGCAGAATACGGTACATGATGGCGGACGCATATCGGTATCGTTGATTCCTCAAGTTTAGCTGCCACGGGTCTCATCCACCGGCTGACAGCTTCAGAGAGAAGAGAACGAGCTTCATCAGTTCTCAGAAATGCTGTGATCTCTTTTTCCATCTGCTTTTCAGTATCTGCCAGAGTCGGAATTGAGCCATTCCTCCACAACTCATACGAAGGGATAGCAGCGTGAATGATGAGAGGCTCAACAAGAACATCTGTAACCTTGCGGAACAGGTCATCAAGATGATCCGTTACGATATCTTCCACAAGAGGAGAGTCTATGATGGACTTCAGCTCCTGGCGGAATTCCTTTACGTTCGCATCTATCTGTCCGCTCCATGAAAGGCCTCGGGCAACAGAAAACTCAGGTTCGCTGCCTGCGATCAATACAGCGTCAGGGAACACACTTCGGCACCAGTCGCTTACTGCCGGCATTTTGCTGACTCCTCCGGTGAGGAAGACAAGCTCGGGCTGACGCTCCTGCAGCTGAATTTTAACCTCTTTCAGGCTGTCCGTGAAGACCTGACGGAAAGACTTCCCATTCAGGATGTCTGTGGGGTAGTTTTCCAGTCTGTCTGCGATCTCGGGACTCATCTCCAGCGTAAGGTATATGGGAGCAGCGTCGTAACGGATCTGAACTGTGTCGCTGCATCTGTTGAACTGAAAGAAATCGGGATCCTGATAATACTTTTCCTTCAAGCGCCGCCCGGCGAACTCGCAGTAGCTCTTCCAGGAAGGGCTCAACCGAAAGATCTCCAGAATTCGTTCCCGTTCCTCGGGAGAGCAGCGGTCAACTGCATGCTGCAGCAGAACATGGTCCATAATGCCGCCGCCCAGAGCAACCTCGCCGCCAGTCCGCATTGCCTCTTCGCGGCCTCTGCTGACGAAAGCATAGTCTGTGGTGGAGGAACCGATGTCGATTACAAGAACAGGTTTAGACAGGATGTCATAGCCTACCTGAAGGTGTCTTGACTGGCAGGCGCTGATCATAGCAGCCCTGGATTCGGACACGATCTTAAGTGGAGGATATCCACAGCTTTCGAAAAGCTGCCTGTTGCTCTCGCGTATGGATGGACTCCAGCCGGCCGGACAACCGATATAGAATATATTTTCTATATCCGGATCGTTATCGATGAGCCAGCCGTCCTTTTTCAGGCTGTTCAGAACGCCGGAAGCAAATAGCCGGACGAAGGCTCTGCTGCCGGGATCTGTTATATAGCTGCTCTTAAAACGAATAGATCTGCTGGACACGTCTGCCTGATAGCAGGCCTTTTCGCCTATGATTACCGTACCTGTCAGGTCTCTGGCACAGGCAGTGATAAAAGATCTGCTGCCGGCAACCGGAACGACCTGGGGCTCGGACATATTTTCCGAGTCAAGTATGCATACCGCACTCTCAGCATCGCCGAGGTCAAAGCCGAAGTATCTGGTCATAGCGATCCTTTCTGTGTTTCGTACTGTGTGTAGTGTAGATTACAAGGGATGCCCCGCAAGACCGCGTCTTAGCAGCTGACCGTTACAAATCAGGGCAGGGCGTATGGTACCGGCAGACGATGATGGAATAAGATCGAAATGCTCCCTTGTCTCGTCGGTCATATCTTCGAGTTCAATACCACTTCGATGCAGGAAGAAGCGCAGCTGCTCGATGCGGGAGAGTGCAAGGTTCCCGTTTCCGCTGTAAAGCGCTTCAAGAAGCTGTGAAATAAGCTCAAGCTGGTCCTCTGATAAAGAGCTTCGGCCATCGGACGGAGTTGTGGAAAGTGCATCCGCAGAGGATGAAGAAGATAACAGAGCCTGCTCGCTGATCGACTGAAATGTCTTAAGATCACGGTCGGCAGACATAAGAGCTGCGAGCATAGTTGCAGAGATCTGATCTGCATTCACTCTGTGTTCCACATGGTATTCGGCATTGCCACGGCTCGAAGCAGATGCATGGCTCGAGAGACGGCCTCCCAGGTAAAGAAGGGTACCTCCGGATAAGATGAACAGAAGATTGATAAATCCTGATCCGGGAATACGGAAAAGTGTTCGCGGCAGCAGCTGCGATATAGCTGACAATCCAAGCAGAATGCCTCCGGCTGTAAGGAGTACAGTTGTTCTGACAAGCTTGGATCTCATACCGGGCTTGCTGCGGTTCGATGAAGATCTCTTTTCGTATACTTCTGACTCGGCAATTGCATCGGTCAGAGAAGCGCTGATCCTGAGCTGCTGCAGTACCGTCGAAGCTGCCTGTCTGACCAGAGCATTCTCGCATCCTTCGTTATAGCGGTAGAGCAGGCGGTCCAGCTCGTTTTCCAGGACGATCTGGGCTTTATCAGGAGTCTGAGCTGACTGAAGCTGACTTTTGAAACGAGCCTGATCTTGTACGTATAGTTGTTCGAGTGTCATATGTATTGTATTCTCCGTGTTATTCAGTGGGAATCATATAGAAGCCGTATTGATTATTGAGCTTGCCGGCCCAGGTCCTTGGCTGCATGATTACGCGGTAATAGGCATCGGCTCCCTTCAGGCCCAGGGAATTGTATAGTGACAATGCAGGATGTTCCGGATTGTCGAAGTCTTCCTGATCGGCTGAAAGCATGGTTCCCTGAAACTGGTAGTTTAAAAACTTGCCCGGCCTGATCTCTTCAACGGCATCATTGATCGGGAGATGAAGCTGTTTCGCTGCAGATTCAGATATGAGAAAACCCCAGTAATGGCTGCCGTCTTCTGTAACCTTAAGCGCAGACTTAACAATAGGGATGCTCTGCATCCAGTTCTTGAGAATGCGATAGATATGGTCATTGTCGATGAAGTCAGTACCCACTGCATGGGGCAGAAAATACAGGCGGTTCATGGGCATAACATACCATTCGCTGGACTTATCCCCTAAGGTATCCTTCCATTCCTGAAGCAGATTGTAGTCGTCTACGAAAGCCTGACGGCGATCCAGATCCCTGGCAAGTACCTCTGCATGCTGATGGATGATCCGATCAGGTTCCGTACATGAAGGAGAGAAGAGATCTCTGATCTCGCGCAGAGTCATACCCAGGTTCTGAAGACGAATGCATTCAAGAAGGGTTGGAGCTGCACTGAAATTATAATATCTGTATCCGTTCTCGGCTCTTTCCGATGCGATGATCCCCATGTCCTCATAATGTTTTAAAAAGTCGGGGGTAACACCCAGGTATTTAGAGAACTCGCCTATGCGATAACGTGTGAGTTGGGGAGAAGCAGTGCTTGTAACAGGGCTCTCAAACGTTTTCATAGTCGTTGCATACTCCTTCCGTTAATGAGTGTAATTACTTGTTTTTGTCAATTATACTACATGTCAGTCAAAATATATGTTAATTATTTCCATACAAGTGCCTTGACCTATGGGCAACACTCAATGTTACATTAGTACGGCTGAGGATCAATGTGATCCACGTACGTATTAATAGGAGGAATAATCATGAAGAATATTTCCAGAAGAGATTTCCTTAAAGGTGCACTGGCAGGAACTGCAAGCGTTGCAGCAGCAGGTGTACTTGGCGGTTCTGCATTCGCTGAAGCTACTACCGAAGCAGCTGCAGCTGGCAGCTATATCCCGGGTACCTATGAAGCTACTGCTAAGGGTATCAGCTCAGACGTTAAAGTTACTATGACTTTCAGCGAGACTGAGATCACAGAAGTAATCGTAGACGCTTCCGGCGAGACTGCATCTATCGGTGCTGTAGCAGCAGATCCGCTGGCTGAAGCTATCATGGCTGCACAGTCTGCAGAGATCGATGGCGTTTCCGGCGCAACTGTTACATCCAACGCAGCTATCGAGGCTGCTAAGGCTTGTATCGCACAGGCTAAGGGTGAAGAGGTTACTGAGAAGGCTAACACCGGTCTGATCACAGACGGTACTGCAGAAGACTGGCTGGGCGCTGAGCCGGTAGTTGATGAAGCAGCAGTTACAGAGACCGTTGATACTGACATCGTAATCGTTGGTGCAGGTAACGGTGGTATGATGGCAGCTGCATACGCAGCTAAGAAGGGCCTCAACTTCCGCGTGATCGAGCAGAACGCACAGGTTCAGGATACACGTCACTGGTATGGCGCTGTTAACTCCTCCCGTGCTAAAGAAGCAGGTGCAACACCGATCGATGAAGCTCTGATCCTGAATGAGATCAGCCGTTATGCTTCAGGTAAGTGCAACCAGAGAGTTGTTAAGACCTGGATCAACGAGTCTGCTGATATGCATGAGTTCGTTAAGAGCATCCTGGAGAGCGACCCGTACAACTGGAACTGCGAGTTCACTGCAGGTGAAGAAGCAAGATGGCCGGAAGACGAGCACAACACTCACTTCTACTTCCCGGAGCAGGAGCATTTCTACATGACTTCTGAGAGAGAATACGGCATGAGCCGTAACGAAGTATTCCAGGAAGTTGTTGAGAAGGCCGGTTACACCATCGATTTCAACACAAGCCTTGTTAAGGTTGAAAAGAACGAAGCAGGCGAAGTTACAGGCGTTGTTGCTCAGAGAGCAGAAGACGGCAGCCTGGTTCGCTTCAATGCAGCACAGGGTGTACTCCTTGCTTGTGGTGGATACCCGGGCAACCCGAACATGATGTCTGCACTGGATCCGCTGGGTACTTCTGTTACCACAGCTTGCTCTTTCAGCCCGGCTGATAAGGGTTATGGTATCCGTGCTGCTATCTGGGCAGGTGCTCATCTGGATGCAGAGGCAGCTCCGATGCTGTTCGACCGTGGTCTGGTAGCTCCTGGCGTAGATGCTGGTTACGTTGAAAAAGAAGGTGTATTCGCAGGTAAGGAATTCCCGGGTACAGTTCGTCAGTACAATCCGGGTACACAGCCGTTCCTGAAAGTTAACCGTAACGGTATCCGTTTCGCTAACGAGTCTTCTCCGTACAATGATATTGTTTACGCAGCAGCTCATCAGCCGGGTCATGTTTACGCTCAGATCATGGACGCAAACTACATGGAAGACATCCAGAGATTCCACACAATCGGATGCTCTGCACAGTCCAGAAATATCCCGGGCTATGTAGACGGTCAGCTTGAACAGTACGGTGAAGAGGGCGAAGGCCTGATCTTCAAGGCTGATACTCTTGAAGAGCTTGCTGATAAGCTTGGCTTCGAGGGTGAGGCTAAGGAGAACTTCCTGGCTACAACTGCTCGTTACAATGAGCTGTACGATGCTCAGGACGACGCTGACTTCGGTAAGATGGCAGTTCGTCTGTCTGCTCTGAAGACTGCTCCGTTCTACGGATGCTGGCTGGGAGCTTCTCTGCTTACAACTGAGCAGGGTATCGAGATCGATGAGAATACTCAGGCTATCGATGAGAACAAGAAACCGATCAAGGGTCTCTACATCGGTGGTGACATGTCCGGTTCCTTCTTCGCTAACAACTATCCGTGCCTGATGCCGGGTGTTGCTTGCGGACGTACGCTGACATTCGCTATCAAGTCCATCAAGCAGATGGCTGGTATCGACGGACAGGACGCTGTAGAAGCAACTACTGAGGCTGCTACAGAGTAATTCTTAATTTAAGATCTTTCTGAAACAAAGATATATAGGAAAAAGGGCTATCGCTTCGGCGTGGCCCTTTTTCTGTTTATTTGGAAGTAATGTTGAATGTACCGTGTATAGAACAGTACTAACTAAATAGTCACACAACATGAGGAAGCGTCCGATAATTCAGAATAATAGATTGCCTCTCTATATAGCTCGTATTATAATGATGCTGGAAAAACTTTTTTGGGAGGAACTGAATATGGGATATGTTCACAATCCGGTCAGGAGGGGATGTTACCCTGACCCTTCTGTGTGCAGCGACGGAATCGGCTTTTACTGCGTTCATTCAAGTTTCGCGTATATGCCTGGAATACCTGTGTTCCAGAGTACTGATCTGATCAGCTGGCAGCAGATTGGCCACGTGTTGACTGAAGACAATATGCCGGACCTGGGCGATATACCTGTCCGAGGGGGTATCTATGCCCCGACCATCCTATATCACGATTGTATTTTCTATTGCATCACCACACTTTTAAAAAAGAATAACGAAGATGAAGAGTACCCTGCAGGAAATTTCTATGTCACAGCGACGGATCCGCAGGGCCCTTGGTCTGCGCCGCATTTTCTTGAAGGAGCAGAGGGAATAGATCCCAGTCTGTTTTTCGACGGCGAGGATTGCTGGTACGTAGGACAGCGACAGAAAGAGGGCTCAGGCAGATCAGGCGACTGTGAAATATGGATTCAGAGACTGGATCTCACTAAGGCGGAACTTATTGGGGAGAAGTATGTCCTATGGGATGGAGCTATGAAGAATGCCGTATGGGCTGAAGGTCCGCACCTGTATCAGCGCGACGGCTGTTATTATCTGATGATCGCTGAAGGCGGAACAGAATTCAATCATTCTATCTGTATAGCCAGAAGCGGCAATCTGACAGGACCTTACGAGTCTTGCCCTGCCAATCCGATCTTTACACATCGTAATCTGGGTAAAAACGCTCAGTTTCAGAATGTAGGACACGGCGACCTGGTGGAGACTCCGGCCGGTGACTGGTACATGCTGATGCTCGGAACTCGTCCGTACAACGGCTATGCACTGACCGGCAGAGAAACCTTCATAGCTGACGTTACATGGGAAGAAGACTGGCCTGTCATCAACGCAGGGGAAGGAAAACTGCGTGAATGGCAGAAGATCGATCTGAGTGATACAGATTGTACGCAGCCGCTCTCGAGAGATGTTCAGTGGAGAGAACCGCTGGATCAGAGAATAGTTACACTGAGAAAGCTGGATATTTTCCACTCAGACAGGTTGAACATGAAAAACGGTCTGTTAAGGCTTGGCTCCGGCAGCGACAGCATTGTTATGGTCCGGATGGAAGAGCCTGTGGTTCGTTTTTCAGTCAGGATGGAGTACACCAACCTGAAAGTAGGGGAAAGTGCAGGACTGACCCTGTTCTATGATGACGGAACCTGGATCAGGTTCGGCGTCCTTCATAAAGAAACACATTTTGAACCATATATGAATACCCTCAGAGGAGGCGGAACCTTCCGCCACAATAAAGACAATTCCAGACTGCAGATTCTTAAGTCTGACATGACGGATTGTGTTCTGACGATACTTGTTAAGAATGGTGAGGCCACCTTCAAGATTCTTCCGGATCATCTGAGAAGCTCCGAAGAAAAGACAGTTGATACTGTAAGTACGGACTTCCTGTCATCGGAGGATACAGGTGGTTTTACCGGATGCATGCTTGGAGTGTATTGCAGCGCTGCACCGGAAGAGACTGCTTCTGAGAGTAACGGATATGCAGTATTTGACACATTGCAGATCAGATATCAGGCTTGACGGAACTTGAAATATTAATTGACTTTATTCGTGTATAACCGGCGGAGCATTTCTCCTCCGCCAGGTTTTACTTTACAGCCCGGTGACTCGATGCTCGGTAAACGGCAGGGTCAGCGGGCTTTTCTTTTGTTTACGTGCACAAGTTATATTTGCCTGATGGGAAGGTATAAGCT
>R21__coassemble_1800_pt1 | contig 13669 bp, 9 predicted proteins | sample R21__metabat2_low_PE_028 | metagenome-assembled genome bin R21
ATATCTATGTAGGAAAGAACAATTACCAGAACGATGAGCTAACCTTCAAGTTCGCATCCGGCGGTGACTGGTGGTTCCACTGCAAGGGAGCTCCCGGATCACATGTCGTCCTGAAGAGTCAGGGAACAGAGATCCCCGACCGTGCCTTCGAGGATGCTGCGAGACTTGCTGCGTTCTACAGCGCCAACAGACAGGCCGGCAAGGTAGAGATCGACTATGTTCAGCGCAAAGAAGTCAAGAAGCCGGGCGGTGGTAAACCGGGCTTCGTAGTATACTACACCAACTACTCCATGGTCATCGATACGGATATATCCGGTCTGACTCTGGTCGAATGAGCCGATTTATATTCCACCTAAAAATGCCGCAGGAGAGATCCTGCGGCATTTCAATTTAAGTTTAAACAGAAAAATTGACGATCTTCCCCGGAATATAGACTTCCTTGCGAACGGTCTTACCGTCAAGTCTCGATCCCAGCGCTGCTCTTCCCAGTGCACATGCCTCATCGCGGGGACAACTTTCCTTCAGATGCAGAACAGCATATGTTCGCTTTCCGATCTGCACGGCTACATTATGGATAACTTCATCAGCATTCTCAAGTTCTGCGTCAGCAGGCTCTGAGACGATAGACTGTGACATAACGCTCTTATCATTACCCGACATATGCCACAACTCTTCACTCAGATCCGGGCACAGCGGAGCCAGAAGAATGATCAATCCGGCCAGATACTCTCTGCTCGCAATTCCCGAAGCCATATCTCTGTAGAGGTCATTGGTCACAGTCATGAACTGTGATACCGCGGAGTGATATTTTCCTGCTTCCAGATATCTTCTGATCTTTACAAGGTTCATATCCTGTGATTTCTTCTGTTCTGCTCCGACCTTATTTTCGGACTGACGCATATCGCCGGACAGAACATTTGCCGCAAGTCTGTAGAACCTGCAGAGGAAACGATAAGTCCCGTCTATACCACTTCCATCGTCCTTCCACTCATCACCGGTACCCTGAAAGAGGATATAAAGCCTGAAGCAATCCCTCCCGTAGTTGTCGATATAATCAGCCTTCTCGGCTTCAGGATCATCGTAACAGGATCGTTCAAATACGCGGATCCGTTTCTCGAGATCCCTGTCAGTTCGGAGACAAAGAACCTTCATGCATTCGGAATATTAAGAGAGCGACGGCATCCCTTCCTTCCTGCGATGCTGCTCTATGGCCCTGTAATTGTACTGATCGATCATATCGTTTTCCTCTCATCAGTGATAGCTCTTTATAGTGATCTGTATCGTTCTGTTTCCGCGGAATTCATTGATACCCGGATAATATACGATGGACATACGCATATTGCTTCTTCCGCCGGCAAGTGCGGCAGAAACAGCTTCCTTGGAATACTTTTCTTCCAGATGACGCAGAAGCTCATCTATATTGCCGAAGTATATGGCCTCAACAGTTCTTCCACCCGGGCTTACGACGCTGCACTTCAGAACATTTCCGTTCTTTCCCAGTATCTTCATGGATGTTACAAGCAGATCCTTCTGCGCAAACAGCGGTTTTTCATTCGCCTTGCCGCATGGCTCGAGGATGCTAAGTTCCTCTATCAGGTTTTCCGTGATGTAGTCGACCGGCATGGGAACATCTATCATAAGAGTCGGAATCAGATCCTTCTCCGATAACGTACAGTTTCTGTTAAGTGCAGACCGAAGGCGTTCGATATTCTCTATCTTCAGTGTGAGTCCGGCTGCCATGGGATGGCCGCCGAATTTCTCCATGAGACCGGCGCACGCGTTCAGGCCTTCGAACATGTTATAGACTTCAACTGAACGTCCTGATCCCTTAGCCATGCCTTCTTCTGCTGCATTCGTAAGAACAAGTGTAGGTCTTGCGAAGCGTTCCCTGATCTTGCCGGCAACGATGCCGGCTATACTCTCATGACAGTCCGGCAGATAGACTACAAGAACCTTGTCATCCTTCATACAGCTGTCTTCGATCAGCGCTATGCCTTCTTCCACTGCTTTCGCAGTCATGCTCTTTCTTTCCTCATTGAGCTCGGTCAGTTCTTCAGCAATTACTTCAGCTTTTCTTCCATCAGGCTCAAGCAGAAGCTTTAATGACCGCTCAGCTGTCTCAAGACGTCCGCTCGCGTTGATGCAGGGGCCGAGAAGAAAGCCGACATGCCAGGCTGCAAGTTCCTGTCCTTCAAGACCGCATGCGCGGATCAGAGCCCGCATTCCCGGGTTCGACGTATCTCTCAGCGCTTTAAGGCCGTACTTTACGATGATACGGTTCTCATCAGTAAGATCCATAACATCACCGACTGTTGCAAAAGCAGCTTCTTCGATCAGGTCCATCCAGTAGGTTTCCGGTAAGCCCATCTTTTCGCATAATACTATCATTAGCTTCCAGGCAACTACAGCACCGCAGATATTCTTGAAAGGATAGGTATCCCACGGAAGCTTAGGATCTATGCATATATCAGCCTCCGGCAGGTCCATGACTTTTTCAGTCCCCTCCATATGGAAAGGAGGTTCATGGTGATCTGTAACGATCACGGTCAGACCCTCTGCCTTGGCGTAAGCTATACTGTCCCTTGCTGCTATGCCATTATCACATGTGATAATAGTGTCTGCCCCAAGCCTGACAGCATCTTCAACCAGTCTGATGTTCAAGCCGTACCCGTCAGTCATTCGCTCAGGGATCTCACAGATAACATCAGCTCCGGCTCTTTTCAGAGCGGTGACCAGAATATATGATGCACATACACCATCGATATCATAATCACCGATAACCATAATGCGCTTTTTATCCCTGATCTTGGAAGCAATGATGTCGGCTGCCTGGTCGGCCCCGCTGAGCAGATGCGGATCATAAAGGTCCTTCGGCGAACCATTCAGATATCTGTCGAATTCCTCGTCGGTAACATTGCCTCTGTTTCTGATGATGCGTGCGGTCACCTGGTCGATACCGAACTTCTCTCCCAGCCTTTTAAAATCAGCCCGCTTGGCCTGAAGCACCCAGTTTTCCATGTGGTTCCTTTCCTTACGCACAACAGGCCGCAGAGCCTAACGGCAGCTCTACGGCCTGTATGATCAATTCAGTTTAATTCAGCCCTTTTTGTTTTTCTTGGACTGGGTATTCTTAGTAGTTACAGCTGCTTCTGCTTTCTTCTCTGCACGACTGCGGAAGATGTACCAGATCGGTCCTGTAATGCATACAGATGAGAAGCCACCTGCAACGATACCAACCATCAGCGGCATTGCGAATTCACGCACACTGGGAACGCCCAGGATATACAGCATAGCGATGGTGATGAAGGTTGTCAGAGAAGTATAAATACTTCTTGTGAGTGTCTGTGTAATGGACTTGTCTACGATATCTGCAAGGCTGTCGCTTCTCTTGCGGAGCTTCAGGTTCTCACGGATACGGTCGAAGATAACGATCGTAGCGTTGATTGAGTAACCGACGATTGTCAGCATGCAGGCAATGAATGTATTACCTACAGAGATACGAACCAGTGCATAGCATGTAAGAACTACAAGTACGTCATGGCACAGAGCAAGTACTGCTGCGGATGCAAATCTGAAATCTGAGAATCTCAGCCAGATGTATACCAGCATAAGAAGTACAGCGATGATAACAGCCTTGATAGCGTGATCTCTCATCTCATTACTGATCGTTGAGGAGATGGTCTCGAAGCTGATGCTCTTAGCATTGTCATTGTCTTCTGACTGATAGGTCTCAAGACCAAGCTTTTCATCGAGTGCTGCAGAAAGAGCTTCACGCTCATCTACAGTAAGTACTCTTGTCTTGAAGATGATCTCGTTGCCGCCGGTAACCTTCTGAGCCTGGATCTCTGCATCACCGATCACTTCCTGAATTACAGGCTTGATCTTAGCATCGATGTCTTCGATAGAGTACTCTTCAGTGAAGGTAGCGTCAGTTGCTGTACCGCCGCGGAACTCCATGCTCCAGTTCATAGCACCGTCGCCAGCACTCTTGTGAAGCAGCATGGAAGCCGGTCCGCAGAGGATCGCAACAAGAGAGATGACGAAGAAGATCTTTCTCTTCTCAACGAACTTAATGGTTGCTCTTTCTTCAGCCTTTCCGTAGAAACGCTCTTCTCTCATGCCCAGTGTGTAAGCAGCTGTTACGAACATTCTGGAGATTACCAGAGCTGTGAACATGGAGATTACAATACCAAGTCCAAGAGTCTGGGCAAAGCCCTTAACAGAACCTGTTGCCATGAAGTTAAGTACGATGGCTGCGATCAGGGTGGTGATGTTACCATCGATAATTGCTGACAGAGCTTTCTTAAATCCTGTTTCGATAGCACCCTTTACTCCTGTGCCGGCTGCGATCTCCTCACGGATACGAGCATAGATGATAACGTTCGCATCAACTGCCATACCGATTGAAAGGATTACGCCGGCGATACCAGCCAGTGTAAGAGTCATGTCGAATGCATTGAGAGCTACAAGCTCAAGTCCGCCGTACAGGAGAAGTGCATATCCTGCGATGAGACCCGGAATCTTATATACAGCGATCATGAAGAGGATTACCAGAGCAAGTCCGATAATGCCGGCAATCAGAGAAGTGCTGAGAGCTTTCTGACCAAGCTGAGCTCCTACTACATTGGAACGGATCTCTTCAAGCTGAAGGCCCAGAGAACCGATACGGATGTAAGAAGCAAGGTTGCTTGCGCTTTCACTGGTGAAGCTTCCTGAGATCTGGCACTTACCGTCTGTGATCGCTTCCTGAACTACAGGCGCTGAGATGGTTGAACCATCGTATACGATGTTGATGGATTTACCAACGTTTTCGGTAGTAGCATCAGCGAATGCTTTCTTACCGCTATCAGTAAAGGTAAGTGAAACAATATACTCGGAATTACCCATGGAGTTGGTGGTTGAACCTGCTTCGGCGCTTGCTACTTCGCTTCCGTCCAGGATCTTGGTTCCGTCTTCCAGAGTGAATTCAAGAGAACCCGGCTTACCAAGTTCCTGCAGGATCTCGTCCGCATTGGTAACACCCGGGATCTCGATATTGATACGGTTGTCACCTTCCTGATAAACAGAAGCCTCTGTGCTGTAGTTATCTACACGCTGCTGAAGCTTATAGATGGTATCAGACATCATCTCTGCACTTGGGGTTTCGTCTCCGGCTACCTGATAAGTGATGGAAACACCACCTGAAAGGTCAAGTCCGAGTTTGATGTTTTTTGCGGCGCCTGTTCCGGTCGGGCCCCAGCCGATTGCTGCTGTGAACAGAGTCACAACGAGCAGAACAGCCATGAGTACCATGACAAGCTTCGCTCTCTTCTTGGTCATTGCTTTACTCTCCTTTAAATCCTTAGGTTTCTCCGTTTATAGCCCGGCGGCTTTTTTTGATTAGATCTTCAAGGACGCATCACTTTTTTTCAACGCCCTAAACGTTGCAATTATATCATAATATCAGCGGTTTTTAAAGCACTTTATATACATAATAGCTAAGAAGAAAGGGCTGTCACCATAAGACAGCCCTTTCTTAACGTTCTATCTATGATCTGCGTGTTATCTCAGTGCGACTTAAGCATTCTCCTTAGCTCTTGCAGCGATCTCACGATCCTGAACATCAGCCGGAGCCTGCTCATATCTTGCAAATGTGTACTCGAACTCACCTGCGCCGCCTGTCATGGAACGAAGGGTTGTGGAATAGCCATAGATCTCGGACATCGGTACATCGGCTTCAATAATTGTTCCGCCTGTATGTGTCGGTGTCATACCGAGAACTCTGCCTCTTCTCTTATTCAGATCACCCATTACGTCACCGGTATACTGATCCGGAACGGTAACCTTCATGGAAGCGATCGGCTCGAGAAGAACCGGTGAAGCTTTCATGAAGCCATCCTTGAAGGCCATGTTAGCTGCTGTCTTGAATGCCATCTCAGAAGAGTCAACCGGATGATAGGAACCATCATAGAGGACTGCCTTAACGCCAACTACCGGATAACCAGCAAGAGGTCCTGCTCCTACAGAATCCTGAATACCCTTTTCAACTGCCGGGAAGTAGTTCTTCGGAACAGCTCCGCCTACAACGATCTGCTCGAATACGTACGGTGTCTCAAGATCTCCTGACGGCTCGAAGCGCATCTTAACGTGACCGTACTGGCCGTGTCCGCCTGACTGCTTCTTATACTTGCTGTCTACATCAGCATTCTTTCTGATGGTCTCTCGGAATGCAACTGCCGGCTTGTCCAGCTCAACTTCAACCTTATACTTGGCAAGAAGTTTACCTACCACTACATCCAGCTGCTGATCGCCGATACCATAGATAAGTGTCTGATGGTTCTCAGCATCATTTACGACCTTAAGGGTTACATCTTCCTGCATAAGCTTAGTCAGTGCTGAAGCGATCTTGTCATCTTCGCCCTTATTCTTAGCTGTGTATTTCTTGTAAGTATAGGGAACGGAATACTCCATCTTTCCATACTTGACCGGTGTATTCTTGGTTGCAAGAGTGTCACCTGTTGCTGCATCGATCTTAGCCAGCGCGCCGATGTCGCCTGCCATAAGCTCTTCTACTTCAACCGGCTTGCTTCCTACAAATGTATAGACCTTACCGGCTCTGAATTCTTCCTCTGCTTCTACATCATAGAGTGTGTCATCGCCCTTGATGGTTCCTGATCCAACCTTGATAAGCGAATACTTACCGATGAACGGGTCAACGATGGACTTGAAGATGAATGCGCTCTTAGCCTTGGCGAAATCATAGTTTGCTTCGAAGATCTCGTTGGTCTTGGTGTTAACACCTGCAAGTGCGCGATCAGACGGTGCCGGGAAATAACTGATCACATCATCCAGAAGGATCATGATACCCTGAAGGTTCAGGCTGGCACCCATGGTAACCGGAACGATGGTTCCATCACTTACGTTGGTCTTAAGTGCAGCTACGATCTCGTTCTCAGAGAACTCTTCGCCTGCGAAATAGCGATCCATGAACTCTTCCGATGTCTCGGCAACTGCCTCGAGAAGAGACTCACGATAGGATGAAAGGTAGCTTTCCAGATAATCCGGAATATCACACTCAACCTTGTTTTGTTTTTCAACGTAGCGTCTTGCACCCTGCTTAACGACATTGACATAACCTACGAACTTCTGATCTTCACGGATCGGAAGGAACAGCGGTGCGATCTTCTTGCCGTACAGATCCTGAAGGTTCTCTACTACCTGACGATAACTTGCATTATCGAAGTCCATGTTGGATACATAGAACATACGCGGCAGTTTATATTTCTCACACAGATCCCATGCCTTCTGTGTTCCTACTTCTACTCCGTTCTTACCGTTAACTACGATGATAGCTGCATCAGCTGCACGAACAGCCTGCTCTACCTCGCCGACGAAATCGAAATATCCGGGAGTGTCAAGAATGTTGATCTTGGTGTCATTCCATTCGATCGGAACCATGGAGAGGTTGATTGAAAACTTTCTCTTCTGTTCCTCTTTATCAAAATCGCTGACGGTTGTGCCATCCGGAACGTTTCCCAGTCTGCTGGTGATGCCGGACAGATATGCCATTGCCTCAACAAGGCTGGTTTTTCCGGCGCCTCCATGGCCGAGAATAACGACGTTGCGAATCTTATCAGTCGTGTAAACTTTCATTGCTTTCTATCCTCCAATAATTTATTTACGTTCTGGTGCTATCACCACTGGCTATATTTTACTAAAATGCTTCTTTTAATGCAAGCCTTTTATTCATATTTAACAAATGCAATAGGTTTTATTATGCAATAGTGTTAGAATAACGTACATACAAATTGGATTTACAGTACCGATAATGTGTATTTTCGATAATAGAATATTCGGAATTATACATGCAAAGGAAACATTTCAGAGTAAAGCAATCTTGTTGTTCTAATTGCGTCAAAAACTGTTATAATTCATCTATATTTGAACCACACACCATATGCCGGCGAAAGATATCCGGCCTACGAGGAAATATGCATGAATAATTACACATACGGCTTTATTGGACTTGGACTGATCGGCGGATCACTTGCAAGATCGATCAGAAAGCAGGCACCCGAAAGCAGAATCATGGCTTACACCAGAACAAGAAGAACCCTGGAAGAGGCAATGGACGAAGGTGTTATTGACTCCGCTCTTACAGGCGCTTCCGATCCCGCTCTTGCCCAGTGCGATGTGATCATTCTCTGTGCTCCGGTAGCCACGAACATAGAATATCTGAAAACCATGAAGGGCATTGTATCCGAGAAAGCCCTTATTACCGATGTGGGATCCGTAAAGTCAGGAATACATCAGGCAGTAATTGAGCTGGGACTTGAAAAACAGTTCATCGGCGGTCATCCCATGACAGGCTCCGAAAAGACAGGTCTTGCGAATTCCACCGACCATCTTTTCGAAAATGCATACTACATTATCACTCCTACACCCCAGAGCGATCCTGCCAGGGTGAAGGAATATGAAGCAGCTGTAAAACAGTTCGGTGCTCTCCCGCTTGTCCTTGACTATAAAGAACATGACTTCATCACCTCTGCAGTCAGCCATCTTCCGCACATGATCGCAAGTTCCCTCGTTAACACCGTCCACAATCTTGACGGCCGTGAGGAACACATGAAGCTGATCGCCGCAGGCGGTTTCAAGGATATTACGCGTATCGCTTCCTCATCACCTGACATGTGGGAATCCATTTGCGTAGATAACCGTGAGAATATCTCCAGAGTCATGGATGAGTTCATCCGTCTTCTGGAAGAAGCCCGCGACCATATGAACGAAAAAGACGGCTCTTACATCTATCACATGTTCGAGCGCTCCAGAGACTACAGAGACTCCTTCAACTCCCGCAACATGGGTTCCATCAAGAAGGTATATGGTCTCTATGTAGATGTCGCCGATGAACCGGGTGCCATTGCAACAATAGCTACCCTGCTGTCTGTGATGGGCATCTCCATCAAGAATATCGGCATCGTAAATAACAGGGAATTCGAGGAAGGCGTTCTGTCCATCATCTTCGGCGATGAAGAGACAACACAGAAGGCCGCAGAGATTCTCCACTCCCACAGATATCAGGTATGGGAAAGAAAATAAGGAAGTGAATTTATGAAGTTATCACATACATCTTCTCCGCTCAGAGGCGAGATCACAGTCCCCGGCGACAAATCAATCAGCCACCGCGCAGTCATGTTCGGTTCCCTCGCAGGAGGCACAACTGAGATCACCCATTTCCTCACAGGCGCTGACTGTCTTTCCACGATCGCCTGCTTCCGCAAAATGGGAATCGATATCACCGACAACGGCGACCATGTTCTGGTTCACGGAAAAGGCCTTCACGGTCTGACTGCTCCGACCTCTACTCTCGACGTAGGAAACAGCGGTACAACAACGCGACTGATCAGCGGCATCCTTGCAGGTCAGAACTTCGAATCCGTCCTTGACGGCGACGACAGTATCCGCCGCAGACCGATGAACCGTGTGATCAAGCCGCTCTCCATGATGGGAGCTGACATTCAGGGAACCGGCAACGGATGCGCACCGCTTACCATTCACGGCAAGCAGCTCAGCGCTATTCACTACGACAGCCCGGTCGCTTCTGCGCAGGTCAAGTCCTGTGTACTTCTCGCCGGTCTCTACGCAGACGGTACCACCTCTGTAACAGAGCCGGCGCTTTCCAGAAACCACACAGAGATGATGCTGAGATCCTTCGGTGCAGACATTAAGTCAGAAGGTCTTACCGCTTCCATCACTCCTGATCCGGTCCTTGCCGGTCAGCAGATCGAAGTACCGGGTGACATTTCAAGTGCAGCTTACTTCATCGCAGCTGCTCTCCTCGTTCCGGGATCAGAAGTACTTCTGAAGAACGTTGGTATCAATCCGACAAGAGATGGACTTCTGAGAGTCTGCAAGGATATGGGCGCTGACATTCAGTATCTGAACGAGCGCACATGTGCAGGTGAACCGGTAGCAGATCTTCTCGTGCGCCACAGCAAGCTTCACGGAACCAAAATCAGCGGTGATATCATTCCTACACTGATCGACGAGATTCCTGTGATCGCTGTTATGGCTGCATTTGCAGAAGGCACCACCGAGATTCGCGATGCGGCAGAGCTCAAGGTAAAAGAGTCCGACCGAATCGCAGTTATGACTGAGAACCTGAGAGCCATCGGTGCAGATGTTACTCCACTTGATGACGGTATGATCATCGAAGGCAAGGAAGCTCTGAAAGGCGCACCTGTCGACAGCTATCTGGATCACAGAATTGCAATGAGTTTTGCCGTTGCTTCCCTCGTTGCCGAAGGCGAGATCGATATCAAGGATGCCGAGTGTGTAAACATCTCTTACCCGGGCTTTTATGCAGACCTTGAAAAGCTGACAAAATAATCAATTACATAAAAAAGAGACATATGACCTGTTCCATTTGTATCGGAACAATCATATGTCTCTTTTTTCTTTTATACGTTCTCTTCTGTTGAAAGAAGAATTCTATCGTTGTCCAGTGCAGTTCCCGCATTCGTTGCGAACTTCTGCAGCAGATCTTCTACAGTCATTCCTTCTCTCTCCTCACCATGAATATCCAGAACGATTCTTCCTGAATCCATCATAAGAGTTCTGTTGCCCATATTCAGGGCCTGGTTCATGTTGTGTGTAACCATCAGACATGTGATACCGCGCTCTGCAATAACTTTTCTTGTAAGAGCCAGTACCTTATCAGCGGTTCCCGGATCGAGCGCTGCTGTATGTTCATCCAGAAGCAGGATCTTCGGTGTAACGACTGTTGCCATAAGAAGGGTAAGCGCCTGTCTCTGGCCGCCGGAAAGAAGTCCTACCGGGTTAGTCATGCGATCTTCCAGTCCCATGTTCAGCTGACTGAGCTGTTCTCTGAAAAAGGCTTTATCCTTTTTACCTGTACGGCTGAAAGCGTTTCTCTTGTGCTGTGAAGCACGAAGGAAGGCCACCGCAAGGTTTTCTTCAATGGTCATGTTGGGAGCCGTTCCCATAAGCGGATCCTGGAACAGACGTCCAATATAATGGCTTCGATTATGTTCCCGTACGAAAGTGATATCTTCACCGTCCAGCTCGATATATCCCTCATCAGGATAAAATGAACCGGCAACTGCGTTAAACAGTGTGGACTTGCCCGCACCATTTGAACCTACGATGGTAGCGAAGTCTCCGTCATTCAGCTTGAGGTTCACATTGTTAAGAGCCTTCTTCTCGTTTACAGTTCCGGGATTAAAGGTCTTGGAAATTCCGACGATATTCAGCATTATGCCTTACCTCCCTTTCTCTGCTTTCTCATGCGTTCTGCCTTATTCTTCTTAAGTGCAAATGCAATGAGCTCCTTAGACCTCGGTGCAATGATCGCAATCGCTACGATGATGGCAGAAACCAGCTTGAAGGCTTCTGTCGGTACGTTCAGGCGAAGTGCGATGGAAATGATAATACGGTACAGGCACGAACCTAATACGACACAGATCAGGCGGATGATCATCTTGCGCTTACCGGAAAGGGTCTCACCGATAACAAGAGATGCCAACGCGATCGTAACCATACCTGTTCCGAGGTTGATATCACTCATCTTGTTATACTGAGCGATCAGAGAACCGGAAAGTCCTGTAAGCGCGCCTCCCATGCACAGACCTACTGTGATGGTGAAGGCCGGATTAATGGAACTTGCACGAACCATGGCAGGACTGTCACCTGTTGCACGGATGGAAAGACCCAGTTTGGTTCCCAGGAACCAGTAAATAATAAGAACGACGCAGAGTACGATCACTGCAAGGAAGACCAGAGTGCTCCATGACTTCCACCATTCATTTTCGCTCAGTCCTTTCATCATGGAAAAGATCGTGTCTGTTCCGAAGATGGACAGGTTGGACGAAAAGCCCATGACAGCCAGATTAACAGTATAAAGGCAGGTGTTGACAATAATACCTGCCAGAATACTCTGTACGCCGAATCTTGTCTGTAAGAGCGCTGTGATGAAGCCTGAGCATACACCCGCTCCCATAGAACAGGGAATAGCGAGAATCGGATGACCTGCAATGGTCATAGTTGCGCCTACTGCGCAGCCCAGTGTATAGACTCCGTCTGTCGACAGATCACAGATGTTCAGGATGCTGAAACTGATAAACAGCGACAGCGCTATCAGGGAATAGATCAGACCTACTTCAAGAGCGGTTCTGACGATTCCTGCAGTGAGAAAACCAGTCAATGTGTACCTCCCCGGGCTCAGCCCTGGATTTTGAAAAAAACGTAAAAGAAAGGAGGGAGCCCCTTCCGGGTTCTCCCTCCCGTTCGATCACTTGTTACATGTTACTTAGGACTATATTATTCCGTTGCAGCCTCTTCGTCAATATCTGAGAAGTTCTGAGCTGTCTTGGTTTCAACAACTGCTGAGCAGTGCGGTCCGATCGCATCTTCGATATCATCCATATCCATACCGATTGCTTCTGCTGTCTCAGTATTGATGGTTGCGATACCACTGTCGAATGTCTCTACCGGAGTAGTTGCCGGATCAGCACCGTATGCAAGGATATTACATACCATGTCAGCTGTAGCGGTTCCGAGGTCTTCGTAGTTGATACCGAAGCCGCAGAATGCACCATTCAGAGCGAAGGAGTCAGCACCTGCATAATGCGGGATGCCTGCCTCAGCAAGCTTCTCATAGAAGGAAAGCTCTGCGTTCATAACGGTGTTATCGGTCGGTGTGAAGATAGCGCCTACACCCTCTTCGATCAGAGCATCTACTGCCTGATTGATCTCATCTGTAGTTGTTCCTGTCTTCTCAACTGTATCTACGCCGAACATAGCCAGCAGTTCCTTAGCCTCAGCGATCGGCTGAGTTGAGCTGTCTTCACTCTTGGAGTACAGCAGGCCTACCTTCTTAAGTGACAGGTCATTCGCAAGCATCAGCTGCATCATGGTCTCTGTATTAAGAGCGTCGGATGTACCGGTGATATTTCCGCCCGGCTCTTCCATGCTTTCAACAAGCTTAGCCCCTACCGGATCAGTTACTGCGGAGAAGATAACCGGGATATCAGTATCTTCAGCAACTGACTGCATGATCTGTGCTGCCGGTGTAGCGATAGCAACGATTACATCTACTTCATCAGATACAAGCTCTGCACCGATCTGGTTAAGAGTTGTTCCGTCACCGTTGCCGTTGAAGGTGTAATTCTCATAATCGAAGTTAACACCTGTCTCCTCTGCCAGTTCATCAAGTCTTGCATCCAGGCTGTCCTCGATCTGGTTGAGGGAAGCATGATCCATGAACTTAACAACACCAACCTTGAAGGTATCGCCCGGCTTTGCAACCATAGCTGCAACTGCCTCTTCTACTGCATCGGTAACTGCCTCAGTTACTTCTTCTGTTGCTTCTGTAACTGCTTCGGTAACAACTTCTGTTGCTGCCTCGGTAGCTGCTTCTGTCTTAGCTTCTGTTACAACTTCTGTTGCTTCCTCTGTTGGAGCTTCTGTTGCTGCTTCTGTTACGTCTTCGGTTGCTTCCTCTGTCGGAGCCTCTGTTGCTGCTTCTGTTACAGCTTCGGTTGCTTCCTCTGTCGGAGCCTCTGTTGCTGCTTCTGTTACAGCTTATGTAGCTTCATAAGTCGCAGCATAAGATGCTTCTTCATATACATCTTCTGATTATTCATAATATACAAAATAAAATAATACTTGA
>R21__coassemble_1823_pt1 | contig 13514 bp, 13 predicted proteins | sample R21__metabat2_low_PE_028 | metagenome-assembled genome bin R21
GGCTGGTGCTTAAGGGGACACTGAAGATCGTGTGTCCGGATATGCAGATATCCGATGGCTCGGTACTTCCCTGGGAATTGTGTTCCAAGAGGCCGGGGAAAAAGACCGGCAGCATGGAACTGAAGAAGCAGAACGGGGGACTGGTGGATGATCTGCTGTTTCGGGAGTATTTGCTGGATCATCTGGGCAATTGCCTGGAGAAGAAGGACAGCGGAAAACTTACCTATCAGCTGGAGTATGTCATCGGCGGAAAGAACAGCGACAGCAGTAACCTCAAGGCTGTGCTGAAGAAACTGCTTCTGATGAGGGAGGGCTGCAACTATGCATACGCAGCAGCTGATGAAGCCATGAGCAGTGAAGCAGGACTTCTGGCAGCCGGTGTGATCGGCTGGACGGGAATTCCGGCACTGGTCGCAGCCCTCAAGCACGGACTTCTGCTTGGATGGGCATACGGTGAAAGTCTGCTGGATCTGAAAGCGCTGATGGACGGCGGAAGAGTGCAGCTTTTTAAAGACAGCGGCAGCTGGCAGCTGTCTCTGAGTCAGCTGGGAAATCTGCCTGAATTACTGCAGGAAAAGAGAAGCGGCAACAGCTCTGGGCTCAGATACAGAGACTACCTCAGACTGCTGCTTTACATGCAGGGCGTATCCAATCAGAAAAAGAGAGGTCTCGATATGATCGAGGATACAGTAAGGCGTACGGACGGTCTGTCACAGTTCAGGGCAGATCATTGTCTGGTAGGGATACAGGAGGAGAGCAGCTGGGGTATCAGACCTCTTTTCTCGAGAGTAACCTATGCCTTTCTGGACAGAGCAGGAAAAACTGCGCTTACAACTGTCCGCGGAGGGTTTGCTTATGAATAGAGGCGGGGCGAGAAAGGATGTTCTTCTGGAATGCGATTGCAACGGTACAAGATTTAATGCGGAAAAACCACTAGGTAAGTACTCTAAATATCATAAAAGAAAGGAAAAGTTCTCTCCCGAACACGAAAAGGGGAGGTGTGTTACCGGACACCCCTCCGGCAGGAGGACATTCTTTCCCGCTCCGTCTCTGAAAGCGTCTCTTACTGTGGAAGCCAGTCTGGTGCTTCCTCTTTTTTTCCTTGTCATGATTGCGATAGCCTGTCTGATGAATGGTTACTCTGCTTCGGTCAGGTTTTCTTCCGCCATGTCGGAAACTGCGGAAGAGATGGCTATAGCGGCATATGCAACAGAATATGGAGAAGAGCCCACGCTGCTTGGAGCTGCGCTGTCTGTGGCATTCGCTCATGGGCGTGTCATGAGCAGAGCGGATGACAGGGGAGCGACCACCGGTGAAAACTTTATACATTCGGAGTTCATGGAGATCGACGACATGATCGATCTCATCATGACCTATCGGATGAAGCTTCCTGCGGTGTCTTTCAAGCTGCCCGGTACCTGGTACGTGCAGGAAGCAGCTGTCAGGGCCTGGACCGGGAGAAAGGGATCCGGCGGAACGAAGCCTTCCGACTCCGGGGAAGAGGATGACGCGACGGTTTATGTCACAGATTACGGTGAAGTCTATCATACCGATTCGAACTGCAGCCATATCAGGCTGAATATCAGCAGCACAGATTCGACATCAGTGGATAACCTTCGCAATGTCTACGGCGAGAAGTATCACCGGTGCGAGAAGTGCGGAGGAGGAAGCGGTACGGTTTTCATTACGACAGACGGCGATCGATATCACAGCAGTCTGGGATGCAGCGGCCTTACAAGAACCGCGAAGACTTACACGAAGAAGGAGGCTGAGCAGAAGTACAGACCCTGCAGTAAGTGTGCTGCTCAGCACGGACATTCTTAATGAGGAGAAGATAATGATAGGAAGAGTTGTACTGCTGATTCTGCTCATGTGCAATACCGTGACAGATCTTAAGATGAAACGGATCTTCATTCCGTTTACTGTGGCCGCCTGCGGGATCGGTATCCTTGTCCGGGCACAGACCGGCAATCAGACCCTGCTGATCGGACTGGCGGAAGCAGTTATCCCGGGAATATTCATGGTGGGCTTCAGTCTTCTGACGCATGGGAATATGGGGATGGGGGATGCCGTTACATTCCTGGCGGCAGGGCTTCTGACAGATATGGTCTGGAGCCTGGAACTCCTGGCCATGGCACTGATCATATTCGGAGCGGCAGCGATCCTTATGCTTCTGACAGACAGGATCACCCTCAGAGACGGGCTGCCTTTTATGCCCTTCATACTGATGGGGCATGCAGCCATGATGACGACCGATGCGCTGCTGAGATAGAGCGGACGGAAGAGTGCACATAGATCAAGGCAGGAGGACCGGATATGAATAAGGAGACAGAATGGTGGCAGGAAGCATATTTTACGGTGGAAGCTGCTATGATCATGACGATCGTGCTGCCTGTTCTCACAGTGATTCTGATCGCCGGGTTCTGCCTGCATGACAGTGCCATGCTTCAGAGCGATGCCTGTGCTGCCGCTGCGGCAGCAAGCAATCTGCGCACATATAAGAACAGAGATGCAGACCTTAATGCATATACATCGGAGATGGGACAGCAGGGATTTATCTGGATGGAGGAGAGCAGTATATCCGCTCAGGCGGGAGAAAAATCATCATCCGCTGCCGGAGAAGGAAGATTTCCTCTGCCCGGACTGATCAGGCGGTTCTTCTACGACCGCATGCAGAGGGTATCGGCTTCCTGGTCAAGGACCATGTATCATCCGGCTGCAATGATCCGCGTGATGCGGGGAGCGAAATATCTGCTGGATGACCTTAAGGAGTAGGAATATGGAGATCACATACCGAAGAGATCTGGACCGCAGTTTTATGATCATAGATCAGGAGAGCGTTACGGGAGATGAGTATACGCTGCATATGCTGGAGAAGAACGATGTACCCGGCTTTCTGAACCTGGATATCAGAAAGATCAACGGAAAGGCAAGACTCTACTATGAGATCACCGGCAGACAGAACGTCAGGGTGCTGTATGAAAAGATTCAGATGCAGATCAGAGACATCAGGAGGATCTTTCAGGGAATCGAGGATGCACTGCGGGAAGCAGACAGATATCTGCTGGATCCCTCCGACATTCTGATCGGGACGGAATACATCTATATGGACAGAGGCGAAAAGCTTGCCAGGATGTGTTATGTGCCCGGCAGTGGTGCAGCAGGCTCCGACGGTTTTCTGGAACTGGCGGAGTATATGCTGCGTCATCTGGACCACAGCGACAGAGAAGCAGTGGACCTTGCCTATGCTTTTTATGAGATGGCAGCAGAAAAGACCTTCAGCTTCAGAGAAAGCGTTGCGCAGCTGAAGAAAATAAGCATGCAGCCCCGGACCATGGAGAAAACCGAGAAGTCGGACGACATGAAGGAGATAGGTTCCGCAGACACCGCAGGAGAGCAGAATAAGAAAAAGGATGAAAGCTTATCCCGGAAAAAGGAGAAGAATAAGAAAAGGGCGGGAAAGAAAGCCCTTTCGGCAGATACATTAAAGAAAAACAGATGGTTTCTTCTGGCCGGTCTCATACTGGCAGTGATTTATGGTGTGATCATCGCACTGCTGGGGCTTGATCTGAGCAGCAGCGGAGCACTTGGATTCGTCATGATCTCTGTCTTCTGGCTTACGATCGGGACGATCCGGAAAGCGGCGAAGCCGCACAATAGATGGATCACTGACGAAGATGTGAAGAAGGAGGATGCCTTCCTGGAGGCCTTGATCGCGGATGTATATGATATGGAGCCGGGGCAGGTGTATGAGGACAGATCATTTGGAACAGTTGGGGCAGCGGGAGGAACAGGAGTCTTTCTGCAGGCAGCAGCGCAGCAGGGACAGGAACAGAGCAGAAACGGCAATGGAGAGACAAGATGTCTTTCGATCTCTTCCGAAGGGGGCACGCTCCGGCTGGTCAGCCAGAACCCCAGAAGCTATCCGGATATGACTGTGATAAAACAGCAGACAGTGGTTGGAAGAGGGCCGGATGGAGTGGACCTGCGGATACCGGGGCAGACGACCTATGTCAGCAGGCTTCACGCCAGACTGGAATGCAGCGAGGGAAGCTGGTATGTGACAGACATGAATTCAAGGAACGGAACATACGTCAATGGGGACAAGCTGGAGACAGAGGAGAAAACAGCCATCAAGGAAGGTGACCTGGTAGGTTTCGCCATGGCAAGATACAGAGTAAAGATTTCGTAAACAGACAGGCAGAGAGGCGCGCTTACAGAACGCACTGCCTGTCTGTTTCTGTATGGACCCTCGGCAGTAGACAGATGTGATATGATAGAATGACTAAAAAGCACAAGTGCATCACCAGAACAAGGAGTCGTAAAGTATGCTGAGCATCAACGGTGGAAAAGCAAGCACGATCATTCCGTGCGATTATGTAGTATTCGATCTGGAAACAACAGGTCTTTCCAGCATAACAGACAGAATCATAGAGATCTCTGCAGTCAGGGTCAGAGACGGAAAGATCACGGAGGAGTATGCGACACTTGTCAATCCCCAGAGGGCTATTCCCAGAGGAGCAAGTGCGGTAAATCACATCACGAACGACATGGTGGAAGACAGTCCCACAATAGATGAGGTATTTCCGCAGTTCCTGGAGTTCATAGGTGATGATATTCTGGTAGGACACAACATCAAGTCCTTCGATATCAAGTTCCTGGATCAGGTCAGCATGCAGCTGTATGGTCAGAGAATAGGCAATGACTACATCGATACCTTCCATGTATCCAAGAGAGCACTGCCGCAGATGAGACACCACAGACTGGCAGACCTTGCAGAGCACTATGGTATCGAGCCGGATCAGGCTCACCGCGCACTCTGCGACTGCAGGACTAACCAGGAAGTATATGAGAGAATGAAAGAGGAGCAGCCTTCGGAAGATGTTCCCGTATGCCCCAGATGCGGCAGCATCCTGGTGCTCAGGAATGGAAAGTTCGGACAGTTTATGGGCTGCACAGGATATCCGGACTGCAGATACACACGCAACCTGTAAGACTGTGACAGAGGAACAGGAAAGGAGGAGACATGGAAAAACAGCAGGAACATACCTATATAGCCATAGATCTGAAGTCGTTCTATGCCTCTGTTGAGTGCGTGGAGCGCTCGCTGGATCCTCTGAAGACCAACCTTGTGGTGGCGGATGCAGAGAGATCGCAGAAGACGATCGTGCTGGCAGTTTCACCGGCGCTGAAGAGCTGGGGACTTCCCGGAAGGCCCAGACTTTTCGAGGTTGCCCAGAAGGTAAAGGAGATCAATGGTCAGAGGACCGGAGAAGCACCGGGCAGGAAGCTCACAGGAAGTTCGACAGACGCGGAAGAGCTGAGAAAGCATTCGGAGCTGGCGCTGGACTATATCGTTGCGGTGCCGAGGATGGCACTGTACATGGACTACAGCACCCGCATCTATCAGATCTATCTTAAGTACGTTGCCCCCGAGGATATTCATATCTATTCTGTAGACGAAGTCTTCATGGATGTGACCCACTACCTGAACACTTACCGGATGAATGCCAGACAGCTGGCAATGACCATCATCACAGATATTCTGAATACATATGGCATAACAGCGACGGCAGGCATAGCCCCGAACCTTTATCTGGCCAAGGTGGCGATGGACATAGAGGCAAAGCACATTCCCGCCGATGAAAACGGTGTCCGGATCGCGGAACTGGATGAGAGAAGCTACCGGGAAAAGATGTGGGCCCACAGACCACTGACAGATTTCTGGAGAGTGGGCAGGGGTTACGTGAAGAAGCTGGAACAGGCAGGTCTCATGACCATGGGAGACATTGCCAGATGTTCTATGGGAAAACCACAGGACTTTCATAACGAAGAGCTGCTCTACAAGATGTTCGGCATCAATGCGGAGCTGCTCATCGACCATGCCTGGGGCTGGGAGCCCTGCACGATCGCTGATATCAAGGCCTACAAGCCGGAAAATACCAGCGTAGGCAGCGGACAGGTGCTCCATCATCCCTACGAAAAGGAGAAGGTGAAGCTGGTTCTGCGAGAGATGACAGAATCTCTCATGCTGGATCTGTGCAGCAAGCGGCAGATGACAGATCAGCTGGTCCTGAACGTGGGCTATGATATCTCAAGCCTTGAGGGAGAAGCCGGCAGGAATTATAAGGGGGAAGTGTCCATAGACAGATACGGCCGCAGAATTCCCAAGCATGCGCAGGGAACGGCCGCGCTGGAGTACACCTCCTCCTCATCCGCAGCTGTCGATGCAGTCCTCGCATTATATGACCGTATAGTGGATGAGAGACTTCTGGTGAGAAGACTCTATGTTACAGCGGCGCGCGTGAAGAGCGAAGAAGAAGTGGAGCGGGAGAAAAAGAGCTATCAGCAGATGGACCTTTTCTCCTGGGCAGCATCCATGGAACAGAAAGAAGAAGCGGATGAGAAGCAGAAGGAAGACAAGGCGAAGCTGGACAGAGAAAAGAAGATCCAGCAGGCCATGCTTGATATCCGGAAAAAGTTCGGAAGCAATGCCATTCTGAAGGCAGCAGATCTGCAGGAAGGGGCTACGGCGATCGAGCGCGGCAACCAGATCGGAGGGCACAGAGCATGAAGGAAAGCTACAGTATCGAGCAGTATGCGGATATGCTGGATCTTCCTCATCATACATCGATGCACCACCCGAGAATGGGGATGCTGGAGAGGGCGGCGCAGTTCTCACCATTTGCCGCGTTGAAGGGATATGGAGATGCCGTGGAGGAGACCCGCAGACTGACACAGAAAAAGATCGACCTGACTGAGGCGGAGAAGGAATTGCTGGATGAAAAACTGCAGGAGATCCTGAGCAGCCATGCAGCAGTAGAGGAAGCAGAGGCAGAGATCACGTACTTCGTGCCGGATGAGAAAAAAGAAGGCGGAGAGTACGTGACGATAACAGGAAAAATCAGGAAGATCGATCCTGTCACCAGAGCTATTGTTCTGGAGGACAGAAGCCGGATACCGGTGGGAGACATACTGGATATCGGAAGACCTGAAAGATAAAGAAAAGTAAGGGAGACACCATGCTGGAGGAAGCAAAAGCATACTTAAAGACCAGGGAGAAAGTGAACCTGGCCATGGCTGTGATCAACATCATTGTATTTGTCGTGATGGAGATCATGGGGAGTACGGAGAGCAGCCGTTTTATGCTGGACCACGGAGCAGCATACACACCGCTCATTCTGCAGGGGGAATACTGGAGACTGTTTACATCCATGTTCCTGCACTTCGGGGCGACCCACCTGGCCATGAACATGATCTGTCTGATCACCATAGGAGATATGCTGGAGAGAATGGCAGGACACTGGAAATATCTTCTGATCTATCTGGGCAGCGGGCTGGCAGGAAATCTTCTGTCAGTGGCAGTGGAAGAATTCAGCGGTGATTATGCATTGTCTGCGGGAGCATCCGGAGCGATCTTCGGTGTGATAGGTGCCGTGTTCGTAGTTATCCTGAAAAACCGTGACAGGTTCAGACAGGATTATATCCGCAGGTATGCGATCATGATCGCACTGATGATCATGGAGGGCTTCGTAGTTAGCGGAATAGACAATAACGCTCACATAGGCGGAGTAGTCGCAGGCGCTGTTCTCAGCTTTATTCTGTGCAGGGGAAAGATCGGGAGAGATCTGAGACTCCACAGAGACGGCGGCTGGCACTGAAAATAAGTTTCAACAGGAACGAAAATACTAAAAACAGACACGAAACATTTTCACGAAACAGGTCATGATTGTATCTGTGAAAATACAATCTGGAGATATAAATCGTCGAAATCCATTAAGTGGATTCTAAAAATAAAACCATACTTGTAATAATGCACAATTTTGGAAACAATTTTCTCACTAATTCACGAAAATGAAAAAATATTCCAAATTGCGTTGACTTTTCATCCCCCCGAAGGTAGATTGAGCTTAGGAGATCTACTGAAAGGGGGATTTTTTATGGGAAGTCAGGGACTTCTGCTGGACATCCAGCTATCCTACAACCAGTTCACCAAGACAGAAAAGAAGATAGCAGATTATGTTCTGAAAAGTCCGGATCAGGTTCTTTTCATGTCGATCACAGAACTTGCAGATGAATGCCATGTGGCAGAGGCAAGCGTGCACCGCTTCTGCAGAACGGTAGGAGCTAAGGGCTATCAGGAATTTAAGATGAAGCTTTCCCTGAGTCTGGCACCGGATGATGCCAACGGGGATCTGCTTCCGGAGGATGAAAGCCATGACGGAAATCTGGCATTCTTCGACAGCATCCTGCAGTACCATCTGGGGGCTATCCGTGAGACCAACAGACTGCTGGATCCGGATGTGGTCGATGAGACCGTAGAGATGATGCTGAATTCCGATAACATCTTTTTCTTCGGTATCGGAGACAGTCTGATCACCGCGGAGGAGGCGAGAAACAAGTTTCTTCGTATAACGCCTAAGGTACAGACCATTCTGGACCCGCACATGCAGGCTATGGCAGCATCCATGCTGACAGAAAAGGATATGGTCTTCTTCGTATCTTATTCAGGCGCGACCAAGGATACTGTATTCGTAGCACAGATCGCCAGAAGAGCAGGCGCCAAGATCTCCGCAATCAGCCGCTTCCTGAAATCACCGCTGACGGAATATGCAGACACAGTTCTGATCTGCGGATCCAACGAAGGACCGCTGGAGGGCGGATCCATGGGAGCGATGATGAGCCAGCTTCATATCATAGATATCCTGTTCGAGTGCTACAGGAGAAAGGCTCCGGAAGCAACCAGGGAAAACAAGAGAAAAACATCAGGAGCAGTTGCCGAAAAACTGTACTGATCACCGGCGGGAAGCCGGATAGAGCAAGCAATGGATGAGTCGTTTCTCGTATGGAGGCAGAGATTATGAACGAAAGAGTGGAGGCACTGAAGGGAAAACTGATCGTATCCTGTCAGGCACTTCCCCATGAGCCCCTGCATTCTTCCTATATCATGGGCAGAATGGCAGTGGCAGCCAAGATGGGCGGTGCGAAAGGTATTCGTGCGAACACGAAAGAGGATATCGCTCAGATCCAGTCGGAGGTCGATCTTCCTGTCATAGGTATCGTGAAGAGAGACTATGAGGGCTGCGAGATCTACATCACCCCGACCATGAAGGAAGTGGATGAACTCATGGAAGTTCAGCCTGAGATCATCGCGGTGGATGCTACAGACCGACTCAGACCGGAGGGCAAGACTCTGGACGAGTTCTATGCTGAGATCCGTGCCAAGTATCCGAAACAGCTGCTGATGGCAGATTGTGCAACGGTAGCGGAAGCACTCCATGCAGATGAACTGGGATTCGACTTCGTAGGAACGACGATGGTTGGTTACACACCTCAGAGCAAGGGCGACAGGATCGAGGCAAATGATTTCGAGATCCTCAGAACCATCGTGGATAAAGTGAAACACCGGGTCATCGCCGAAGGAAATATCAATACACCGGCGAAGGCGAAACGCGTGATCGAACTTGGCGCTTATGCCGTTGTTGTAGGCTCGATCATTACGAGACCGCAGCTGATCACCATTCCATTTGCAGAGGCAGTGGAGTCGGTGGGAAAGTAAGAGAATATTTATAGATAAGCATTTCAGTATTACCGTTTTTTTCAGCATTGGGTAATCAGTTCTAAGAATGAGGCACATCCGGGGAGAAGGAGGATGTGTTCAGAATATAAGTGTACGTGATGTATTAAGGAGGAAAAAGCGATATGAAATCAAGAAAACTTATGGCGATCGGTATGGCAGCAGCTATGGTACTTTCCATGGGAACAGCAGCATTCGCTGAGGAAGCAGCTCCTGCAGCAGATATCACCCTGTGGACATATCCGGTAGGCGGATGGGGTGACTCAGCTCAGGTAGATGCACTGATCGCGGCTTTCAATGAAAAGAACCCGGATGTCAATGTTACTGTTGAATATCTGGATTACACCAACGGCGACGACCAGGTCAACACCGCTATCGAAGGCGGACAGGCTCCTGACCTTGTTCTTGAAGGACCGGAAAGACTGGTTGCTAACTGGGGCGCTAAGGGACTGATGGTAGACCTGACTGATCTTGTGGAGAAGGATACGGCAGCTGACCTGTCAGAGAGCGCACTGAAAGCCTGCAAGGGTGCCGATGGTGCTTACTATGAATATCCGATGTGCATGACAGCACACAGCATGGCTATCAACAAGCGAATCTTCGAGGAAGCAGACGCGCTTCAGTACATGGATCTTGAGACTCATACCTGGACAACAGAGAACTTCCTGAAGGCTGTTCAGGCAGTTTACGATAGCGGCCACGAGAATGTCATCGCAGTTTACTGCGCAGGACAGGGCGGCGACCAGGGTACCAGAGCTCTGATCAACAACATGTACGGCGGCACCTTCACAAGTGAAGACCACACAGAATACACCGTAAACAGCGAAGAAAATATCAAGGCTCTTCAGGCACTGGTAGATCAGGCCGGCATCAACTTCGATCCGTCCCTGGCTGGCGGCGATGAGATCAACCTGTTCCGTCAGGGCATCCTGGCAGCAGCTCTCTGTTGGAACGCAGCACAGCAGACCAACTCAGACAACAACGATGCAGGTCTGACAAATGACGGCGACGAGATCATCCCGATGCTCTTCCCGAGCGAAGACGGAGCAAGCACACAGCTCTGCGGCGGTATCTGGGGCTTCGGTATCTTCAACAACGGCGACGATGCCAAGATCGCAGCAGCTAAGGCATTCATCGACTTCGTATGCAACGATGAGACCACAGCTCCGCTGGCAGTTAAGACCTCCGGTTTCTTCCCGACACATACAGGAATGACTGATGTGTACGCAGGAACCGATAACGAAGCTATCATGAACGTTTATAACACCTACTTCATGCCGTCTCTTGGTGACTACTATCAGGTAGTTGCAGGATGGGCACAGGCTCGTACCGAGTGGTGGAACATGCTGCAGAGAATCGGCGGCGGCGGAGATGTTGCAACTGAAGTTGCAGCTTTCCAGGACGCAGCTAACGCAGCAGCAGGCAAGTAAAAACAGGCACTGTTATTGATTATCTGATCAACGATTGACGGCGTCCGTCCCCCCGACTGGGGAGGGCGGGCGCTTTTTCCATAGGAAGGGATCGCCATGACGCAAGCTGTAGGTGTAACGCAGAGGAGCAGAGTTCTGGCGCGGCGTGAGACCCGCTCGGCATATCTGTTTATGCTGCCGAATCTGATCTTCTTTTTCGGTTTTGTCATCATCCCCATGTTCCTGTGCATCTACACGAGCTTCTTTGACTCTACGATGGGCAAGGACGTGAAGGATCTCTTTATCGGGCTGGCCAATTATAAGGCACTGTGGTCTGACTCGATCTTTCTTCGGGCGCTTAGAAACACAGTCGTTATCGTAGTCGTTTCTGTCCCGATCACATGTATTTTCTCCCTGTGGGTATCTTCCGCCATCTATCAGATGCCGGGACCGATGCTCTCAGCTTTTCGCTGCATCTTCTACCTTCCGGTAGTTACCGGTTCTGTAGCTGTTACTGTTGTATGGAAGTGGATGTTCAACAACTACTACGGTATCTTCAACTACGTGGGTACGAAGACAGGTCTGATCGAGAAAAATATCAACTGGCTGGGCGATGAGAAGTATGCACTGTGGTGCATCATTCTGATCCTGCTTACAACTTCCGTAGGCCAGCCTATTGTTCTGTACGTCTCCGCGCTCGGCAACGTGGATGTAACTCTTGTGGAAGCGGCTGAGGTAGACGGAGCCACCAACTTCCAGCTCTTCTGGAAGATCAAGTGGCCGCAGATCATGCCGACCACGCTTTACATTCTGATCATCACAACGATCAACAGCTTCCAGTGCTTCGCGCTGATCCAGCTCTTGACAAGCGGTGGTCCCAACCACAGTACCGATACCGTGATGTACTACATTTATTACACATGCTTCAAGCTGTATAAGTACGGATATGCGAATGCGATGGGCGTTGTTCTTGCCATCTTCATCGCTGTTCTGTCTGCGATCCAGCTGTATGTGACAAGAGAAAAGTGAGGTGTGAGAGATGAAGAAGAATTCCGGAGTCAATTATTGGACACCTTACCGTATCTTCTGTCTGGTCGTTCTGATCATTCTTGCAATCCTGTTCACCTTCCCGCTCTACTGGATCGTGACAGGAGCCTTCAAGACAGGAAAGGCCATCAACTCAACAACACCGATCTGGGTTCCCCAGGAATGGGTGCTGGATAACTTCCGGAAGCTGTTCAGCAAGCAGACCGCACCGATCTTCGAGATCCATATACCCTTCAGCGGCGGCAAGGTAGCCTGGGCGGGACCTGTCCTTCCGGCAGCCATTCGCTGGCTGATCAATACGGTTTTCATGGGTGTTACTGCAATGATCCTGACCTGTGCGACTGCAACTATGGCAGGATATGCACTGGCTAAGAAGCGTTTCGTGGGACGTGTGGTTCTGTTCGGCCTCATCGTAGGTGCTATGGCACTGCCCAAGCAGGTCATCCTGATCCCGCTGATTCGTGAGATGTCCAAGCTGAAGCTCTACAATACGATCTGGGCAGTAATATTCCCGACCGTAGGCTGGCCCTTCGGCGTGTTCCTGATGAAACAGTTCTCCGAAGGCGTACCGGGGGAGATGCTGGAAGCCGCAAGAATTGACGGTGCAAGCGAAGCAAGAACATTTACGCAGATCGTTGTCCCGATGGTAAAACCGGGTATCGGTGCGCTGGCGATCTTTACGTTCATCAACAGCTGGAACGACTACTTCATGCAGCTGATCATGCTGTCCAGTACAAGCAATCTGACGATCTCACTTGGTATCGCCAAGCTGCAGGCTGAGAATGCGACTGATTTCGGCCTGATCATGGCAGGAGCCACACTGGCGGCGGTTCCGATCCTGACCGTATTCATTATCTTCCAGAAATACTTCACACAGGGTATTGCACTGGGAGCTGTAAAGGGCTAAGCTGACCCGGTAGGGCGGTTTAACTTCAGGCATAAGAGAAGACTGAGAGAAAAAGAAAGAAGGGCTATATAGATGAGAGACTTAAGCAAGTACATGGGTGTGATCCCGGCGTTTTATGCATGTTATGACGATGAGGGCAATGTAAGCCCGGAAAGAGTTCGTGCACTCACGCAGTACTTCATCGATAAGGGTGTAAAGGGTGTATATGTAAACGGTTCTTCAGGCGAGTGCATCTATCTTGAGCCGGATGAGAGAAAGATCATCATTGAGAATGTCATGGCGGTTGCCAAGGATAAACTGACAGTCATCTGCCACGTAGCCTGCAATAACACCAGACAGAGTCAGGAGCTTGCAGCGCATGCAGAAAAGTGCGGTGTTGATGCCATCGCTTCCATCCCGCCCATCTACTTCCATCTGCCTGAGTATTCCATCGCCAAGTACTGGAACGATATCAGCGATGCCGCGCCAAATACTGATTTCATAATCTACAACATCCCCCAGCTTGCAGGAGTAGCACTTACGGGATCCCTGTTCGCAGAGATGAGAAAGAACCCGAGAGTTGTCGGTGTTAAGA
>R21__coassemble_1844_pt1 | contig 13382 bp, 11 predicted proteins | sample R21__metabat2_low_PE_028 | metagenome-assembled genome bin R21
GTACATCTCATGACACTTCATGCCGCCAAGGGTCTGGAGTTTTCCAGAGTTTATATCATCGGTATTAACGATGGATTGCTTCCGCTTTCCGGAAATCGAAACGTGGAAAACATAGAAGAAGAGATGCGACTTTTCTTCGTAGGCATCACCAGGGCGAAAGACTATCTGGAACTTTCCTGCTACAGGAATCCGGGAATGCCCATGGTATCAGAAGGAGAAGGGCGTTTTCTTCATATGATCCCGGGACAGCTGTTGGAAAGAGACAGTGACGATAAGCCGGCTGTGAGTCTCAGAGATCTGAGAGATCTTGTGCTGGAACAGAAGAAGCAGGGGAAGGGACAAGAGGACAGCCCGGAAGTTACAGAAGCTGTGACAGAAGCTCAGGATGAACCGGAGCCGAAAACAGAAGACATGAATGTTCAGAGAGTTAGACATCCGAGATATGGAGAAGGAACAGTGGTGTCTGAGACAGAGGATATGATCACCGTTGCATTTGATGGAATCGGGGAAAAAGAGTTTCTGAAGATGTTTTCAGAACTTGAACAGGTCGGAAAAAATGTTGGTTTATGAATGATTCAGGTCGGAAAAAATGTTATTTTATGTTGTATGCAGTTAATACGATCAACAAAATTTAAAAACGAAGAGAAGGATTTTAGGGAAAAGGCTATGCAGGAGAAGGATTTAAAACAATTACTTGGCGAAATGTCCCTGAAGGAAAAGGTCAACCAGCTGCTTCAGCTGCGCGGCGATTTCTACACTTCTGATGATGAGGGGGGCATCACCGGCGGTGTGCAGGAACTTGGTCTGACACAGGAAGATATCGATCTGGCAGGCAGTGTGCTGAGCCTGAGCGGAGCTGAAAAAACCATCGAAGTTCAGAAGAGATATATGGAGAAACAGCCGCATCATATTCCGCTGATGTTCATGCTGGATGTTATTCATGGGTTTAGAACTGTCTATCCGGCACCGATCGGACAGGGAGCTACATTCGACCCGGAACTGGTGCAGGAATGTGCGGAGATGGCTGCGAAAGAAGCGGCAGTTTCAGGCATTCATCTGACGTTCTCACCCATGGTGGATCTTGTCAGAGATGCCAGATGGGGACGTGTTGTAGAGTCTACAGGTGAGGATCCGTATCTGAATGCTGCGATGGCAGTTGCTATGGTGAAAGGTTACCAGGGCGATGATCTGGCTGACAAGGATCATGTCGCAGCATGCGTGAAGCATTTCGCTGCATATGGCGGAGCGGAAGCCGGAAGAGATTACAATACGGTTCAGCTTTCTGAGCATACCCTGAGAGAGTACTATCTGCCGGGATACAAGGCAGCAATCGATGCAGGCGCAGCGACTGTTATGACTTCTTTCAATACCATCAATGACGAGCCGGCAACCACATCTAAATGGTTGATGCGCGATGTCCTCCGCGGCGAGATGGGCTTCGACGGCGTCCTGATCTCTGACTATGCAGCGATTGCCGAAACGATTGCACACGGCTCAAGCGCGGACGCTGCAGAGGCAGCTAAGAAAGCAATCATCGCAGGCGTTGATATCGACATGGTGACTAATATCTACGCATCGAACCTTGTCGATATGATCGAAAAGGGAGAGGTGGATGAAAAGCTGGTCGATGAAGCGGTACTTAGAATTCTGGAACTGAAGAACAGACTTGGACTTTTCGAGAACCCGTATAAGGGAGCAGATCCGCTGCAGGAGAAAGAAGTGATACTGTGCGAAGCGCACAGAGAGCTTGCAAGAAAAGCAGTCACAGAGTCTGCGGTACTTCTGAAGAATGATGGCATCCTTCCATTGAGTACAGAGAACAGGACCGCATTCATCGGACCATATACAGACAACAAGGAAATGCTCAGCGCATGGGCGATTATCGGAGACAGCAAGGATACTGTTACTATTAAGGAAGCTGCGCTAAAGGTATTCGATCCGGAGAAGACGTCATACAACGCAGGTTCTCACATGGTTGGCGATGATGTGCTTCTGCTTGGTTTCACCGATGTCAGTGATCCTTATCAGGGCGTGGAACAGGAGACACTCGTAAAAGATGCAGTTGCAGCTGCAAAAGAAGCTGATGTTGTAGTCATGCCGATCGGTGAACACTTCACACAGACAGGTGAGGCTTCAAGTCGTGCCATGATCGAAGTACCGGAGATTCAGATGGAGCTGTTCAGAGAGATCTATGCGGTTAACAAGAATATCGTGGTAGTTCTCTTCAATGGAAGACCGCTGGATATCCGCGAGCTCTCACAGAAAGCCAGAGCCATTCTGGAAGTATGGATGCCGGGCACGGAAGGTGGATCGGGAATCATCGATCTGTTGATCGGCAAGGATAATCCGTCCGGTAAACTTCCGATGTCTTTCCCGTATTGTGTGGGACAGGTGCCGGTATACTACAATGCTTTCAGCACAGGCAGACCCATGGTGCCGGGAAGAATTGAGAAGTTCAAGTCCCGTTATCTGGATATTCCGAATGAGCCGCTTTACCCGTTCGGATATGGACTGAGCTACACGAAGTTCGAATATTCGCCTGTTAAACTCAGCGAAAACGAGATGACAGCTGACGGCAGGATCACCGCAAGTGTAGTACTTACAAATGCAGGCCCCCTCAAGGGTACCGAAACCGTTCAGCTCTACATCAGAGATGACAAGGCAAGTATGGCTCGCCCGGTAAAGGAGCTGAAGGGCTTCAGACGTGTCGAACTGGAAGCGGGAGAAAGTGAGACCGTGACATTTGACATTGCGAATAAGGAACTTTCTTTTATCCGCCGTGATGGCAGCTTCGGCAGTGAGGCGGGCAGTTTTACTGTATGGATCGGGGGCAGCAGCAGTACTGAGAATGAGGCATCATTCACCCTGAAAGCATTGCAGCAGGACACAGAATGAACACAATTTAAACACATTTTCTCCATGGTCGTATCACAATTGTTCCACAATCAGGCGATATATTGTTTACAGTTCCAAGGGGGAACAGAAAGATACAGCATAATCATTCACATGTTTTATATATCAGGAGGTATGACCATGAAGAAGAAATTAGTAGCAGCGATTTTGGGACTTACAATGACCGCAGCAGTAGCAGGCGGAACAGCTTTCACATACGCAGTGAATTCAGACAGTCAGATCGAACTGGCGATCGCAGGAGATGATGCGAACACAGAGAGCAGCAGTGACATCAATTACTCAGGTGTAGAGACAGTAAGCATGACTGAGGAAGCAGACAATGATGACAGTGATAAGTTCTCATATTCCAGTGTTGCTGATGTAGCTGAAGCAGATATGCCTGCAATCGTGGCGATCACAACAAGTACTGTACAGGAAGTTCAGGACTGGTTCTCAAGACAGACATACCAGCGTGAGTATCAGGGAGCAGGTTCCGGTATCATCATCGGAAGCAACGATGATGAACTTCTGATCGCTACCAACAACCACGTTGTAGAAGGTGCAACAACACTCACAGTTACATTCATCGATGAGTCCAACGTTGAGGCAGTGATCAAGGGAACAGATCCGGATAACGACCTGGCAGTTGTAGCTGTAAAGCTTGAGGATATCGATAAGGATACCAAGAGCCAGATCAAGATCGCCAAGGCAGCAGAGGAAGATGAACTGAGAGTCGGTGAACAGGTAGTTGCAATCGGTAATGCACTTGGATACGGCCAGTCTGTTACTACCGGTATCGTAAGTGCGCTTGACAGAACTATTCAGGCAGGCGAGTCAGGTTCCTATGATGTTTCTACATACGAAGATCTGATCCAGACAGATGCAGCTATCAACCCTGGTAACTCAGGCGGTGCTCTTCTGAACATGGAAGGTGAGGTCATTGGTATCAACTCGGCCAAGGCTTCAGAGAGCGGTGTTGAAGGTATGGGATATGCTATTCCGATCTCCAAGGCTATGCCTATTCTTGAAGACCTGATGAGCAGAGAGACCAGAACCAAGGTCGATGAAGACAAGGTCGGTTACATGGGTATTGCAGGCGATGGAGTATCTTCCGAAGCTACACAGCTCTATAATGTACCGGCAGGTGTTTATGTCACACAGGTAGGCGAGGATACACCGGCAGAAGAAGCTGGTCTGCAGCAGGGAGATATCATCACTACATTTGACGGTCAGAAGGTAACAAGTATGCAGGAACTGCAGCAGGATCTTCAGTACTACGCAGCAGGCGAAGAAGTCGATCTGACTGTTGAGAGAGCTTCAGGCAATGCATATGAAGAGCAGACGATCACCATCACTCTGGGTGAGAAGCCGACCAGCAATCAGCAGTAACAGAAAACAACCATAAATAAGTGAAAAGATAAGGCACCGGGATGTGCATGTCAGATGAAATGACGCATATCCCGGTGCCTTTTTGTGGTAAAATAGAGGAAAGAACCGAACTCTTATTTTCGTGATAACAGTGGGGAAACAGAGATGGGAAGACAACATACAGGCAGTATTCTGTGCATAGGATGTGCCGTGATGGACATCACTGCAAGGCCCATTCCGGATGCCGGTTGGGATCAGAAACAGCGAATTCAGAGTATCTCCCTTCAGATCGGAGGAGACGGGGCGAATCAGGCCTGCCGTCTGTCTGATCTGGGACATCATGTTTATCTGAATACTATCGTGGGAGCGGACGACAACGGACATCGCCTGATCGATGAATTGTCGGGAAGAGGTGTTGATACCAGGTATGTATATGTATCTGCGAAGGGAAGCACAGGCGTATCCCTTGTTCTTGTGAACCCTGAAGGAGAGCGCCATATCTTTTCTGTCAGAGGAGTTCATAAGCTGCAGTGCGCGGATGATCTCCCGGAGGATATTCCGGATGACCTGGCTGCCGTAACCATCGGAAGTCTTTTCCTGCTGCCGGAACTGGAGCGGGAGGGACTGGTGCAGTTCCTTATGAGAGTCAGGGAGAAGGAGATTCCCATCTTCGCAGATCTTGCATGGGATGAAGCCGGGGACAAGCTGAAGCGCATCAGAAAGTTCCTGCCTCTGATCGATCATTTCCTGCCCAGCAGGTATGATGTGCTGGAGATCACAGGAAGCAGCAATGCACAGGAAGCAGCGGCAGCGCTTCGAAGATACGGAGCAGCTACTGTTGTCGTGAAGTGCGGCGCTGAAGGATGTCTTCTCATGGACGATGAACATCCGGAAGGACTCATGATCCCTGCACAGAAAGTAAAACCTGTGGATACCACAGGAGCAGGCGACAGTATGGTTGCAGCTTACATCTCCAGAATACTGAACGGAGACAGTCCGGAGCAGGCTTGCAGGTACGGCTGCGCATACGGTTCTCTTTCCACTCTGCACATGGGAGCCTCAGCGAAGATTCTTACCCATGAGGATGTGGAAGATTTTCTGAGGGGCGAAATTGAGACATAAAACAACAACGGGAGGATCTACGAAGTGATCAATATAGGAATTCTTGGAGCAGGCAGAATAGCCGTTACCATGGCGAAAACAGTAAGAGGAATGAATGAGGCGGGAAACGACAGCGTTCATCTTCTCAGTGTCGGTGCAAGAGATAAGGAGAGAGCAGAGCAGTTCGCGAAGGACAACGGAGTAGAGAAGGCATTCGGATCATATGAGGAACTGCTTTCAGATCCGGAGCTTGACCTTGTCTATATCGCGGTTCCGCATTCCCATCATGCCGAGAGCGTGAAACTGTGTCTGGAGCACGGCAAGCATGTACTCTGTGAGAAGGCATTTACCGCGAATGTACGTCAGGCTGAGGAGATCATCCGCATGGCTGAAGACAAGAAGCTTCTTCTGACAGAAGCAATCTGGACCAGATATCAGCCCATGAGAAAGATGATCAATGATGTGGTGGCATCCGGCGTAGTAGGCCAGCCCAGAACCCTGACAGCGAACCTGGATTACTCCATTCTTGGAAAAGAACGTATGACTGATCCGGCACTTGCAGGCGGCGCACTTCTGGATGTTGGCGTATATGCCCTCAACTTCGCCGAGATGGTATTCGGTCATCCGGACAGAGTTCAGGGAATTGCAACTCTGACAGACAGAGGAGTGGATGAGACAGACAGCGTGACACTGACCTGGAAGGATGGCAGGATGGTTATCCTGAACTCCGGCATGAGTGCGATCTCAGACCGCTTCGGTGTCATCTACTGCACAGAAGGTTTCATCATGGTCGAGAATATCAATAACCCGCAGGTCATCCGTGTCTATGATAAGAATTACAAGATGATCGACAAGATCCGCTGTCCGCAGCAGATCACCGGATATGAGTATGAGGTGATGGAAGCGGTGGATTGTATCGAGAAGGGACTGATCGAGTGCCCGTCCATGCCGCATAGTGAGACGCTTCATGTGATGGAGATGATGGATGCGCTGAGGATGCAGATGGGTGTGAAGTACCCGTTCGAAGTGTAAAGAGAGTATAAAAAAGAAGCAGTAAGGCTTCTTTTTTTACTTAATTTTAAATACTGCGCGGGAACTCCTGCGCATATAAAAGTGCTGCTGCATAATAGGATGACAATTCCACGACGAGTGAAAGTTCATCGAATTTCTCAGGGTTAGGATTGTCGATTCCGAAGAAGCCCAGATCTTTTCCATCGAAAACCAGCTGTCCGGCCATAAAGGAATTCAGTTCCTGAGGCAGAAGGATCTCATACAGCTTGGAATCAGTGTGCTTAAGATCCTCGATATTTCTGACCATCAGCATCTCGCCGCGGCGGAAATAGGAATAGTAAGGCGCGCAGATCGCAGGATTAAGATCCTGGAGAAGATCCTTTTTCGGATAAGTCGCATCGGTGTACCATTCAACTACGCAGTCGTAATGGCGGAATTCATTTTTCTTGAAAAGGTATATGCGGGTGCATTCAAGTTCGGCACCCAGATAATTCAGGAAACTGTCCAGAGCTTCGCTGGGAGAACAGTTCGTATCGATCTTTCTTTTAATTACATTTACAGGTAATTCCTTCACCATAGTATCAGCTGACATTCTCCGGATCCTCAATCTGAAATGAAAACGATTACATTGGATATGTGTACAAAACAATTGCGCATATCACGCACGGTCTAGGTGATTTTACCATAAAGGCAAATTTCTGACAATCGGACATATTACTATATTTTCGTGGTATTTTTCAACTATTTGACGAAAGAAAAGCCGGGTGACACTGAGCTCATCTGCAATGCAGGAAATGAAATCAATGTCACCCGGCTTAGTATGTTTTACAGTTCGTCGACTACCTGGAAGATGTAGAACTTCAGGTAATAGGAGGAGTCGTTGGACCAGAGAATCGGGTGGTCGCAGGACTGGGTGCGGAACTCTACCTGACGAAGTCTCTTGTGTACTGCGCGGGCTGCTTCATGGATGGTCTTGGCGAAAAGATCCGGATCCATGAAGTGTGAGCATGAGCAGGTGGCAAGATAACCGCCGTTCTTAACAAGCTTCATGCCGCGCATGTTGATCTCGCGATATCCCTTCACAGCGTTCTTGATGGAAGAGCGTGACTTAGTGAAGGCCGGCGGATCGAGGATGACTACGTCATAGTTCTCACCCTTCTTCTCAAGGTCCGGAAGAAGTTCGAATACATCGGCAACCTGGAACTTAACTGTTTCTTCCAGACCGTTCAGCTTGGCATTCTCGCGAGCCTGCTCGATACCCAGATCGGAAGCGTCAACAGCCAGAACAGAGGCGGCACCTGCATGTCCGCAGTTAAGTGCAAATGAACCGGTGTGTGTGAAGCAGTCGAGCACCTTCTTGCCTGGACATAAGCGGGCGATAGCTGCACGGTTGTACTTCTGATCCAGGAAGAAGCCTGTCTTCTGGCCGTCAGCTACATTTACGATGTACTTTACGCCGTTCTCCACGATCTCAACATCGGTGTCGAATTCCGGTCCGATGAAGCCCTTTACACGTTCCATTCCTTCCTGGAGACGAACCTTGGCATCGCTTCGCTCATAGATGCCGCGGATCTTGATGCCGTCCTCAGCAAGAACTTTAACCAGCAGGTCAAGAATCTTGTTCTTCATGCGGTCGATACCGAGGGCAAGGCTTTCTACTACGAGAACATCAGAGAACTTGTCGATGGTGAGGCCCGGGAGGAAATCAGCCTCTCCGAAGATCAGTCGGCAGGAAGAGGTGTCAACGACAGCCTTGCGGTATTCCCATGCGTCTCTGACTCTGCGCTCCAGAAGTTCGTCGTTTACAGGATGCTCCTGGCGGCGGGACATGAGGCGGACAGTGATCTTGGAGCGGGTGTTGATGAAACCGAAACCGAGGAAGTAGTCATCGAAGTCATGAACAGCAACGATATCTCCGTTTTCATAGTCGCCCTCGATCTTGTCGATCTCATTGTCATAGACCCAGAGACCTCCGGCCTTGATGGTACGTCCTTCTCCCTTGCGAAGTTTTACGATTGCATGCATACTTGTACGCCTTTCTGAATTATGCTTTCTATATGTCAGTCGATTAGTGTAAGCTGTTTTTATCTGCATCATAATAGCATTCTGCGCCACCCGGCGCAAGATGAACTTGGTTGACAAATAGCCTTAAAACGGCTATATTAGGAGTACCGCGCAGCCGGGGAGATAGCGGTGCCCTGTACCTGCAATCCGCTACAGCAGGGGTGATACCGATCTGAGGCTGCATTTTCTGCGGGGCCGACTTCCATAAGTGGTGTTGACGTCTGGGTCTTGCGCAGCAAGAACCTGCGAACCGTGTCAGGACGGGAACGTAGCAGCACTAAGCAGGACCTCTTGGGTGACGCGAGGCAGCCTGGGCTGAGCCGTCTGTGGAGGCACCGCCCGTGGAAGGCAGTCGAAGTGAGGTGCGCGGTAGAATATAAGCGCGGCTGAGGCCGTGATTAAGGGCCGGCAGATCGAAAGATCCGCCGGCCTCTTGCATGTAAGACAAGAGGATACGATTATGACACAAGACGAAAAATTCATGCGTGAAGCAATCAAGCAGGCAGCGAAGGCAGAAGCACTGGAAGAGGTGCCCATCGGCTGTGTGATCGTTCATGAGGGCAAGATCATTGCCAGAGGGTATAATCGCCGCAATACCGATCAGAATACGACTTCTCATGCTGAGATCAATGCGATCCGCAAGGCGAGCAAGAAGCTGGGTGACTGGAGACTGGAGGAGTGCACGATCTATATCACACTTGAACCATGCCAGATGTGTTCCGGAGCCATCGTGCAGGCAAGAATTCCAAGATGTGTCATCGGAGCCATGAACCCCAAGGCCGGATGCGCAGGATCTGTACTGAATATTCTGCAGGATTCCCGCTTTAATCATCAGGTCGAGGTGGAAAGCGGCGTGCTGCAGGAAGAATGCAGCTCACAGCTCAGTGCCTTCTTCAAGAGACTGAGAGACAGGAAAAAGGCGAAAGCCTGATTACAGTATACCTCTTTAAAAGTGTGTACAGTTATGCTACAATACAAGCACGGCTGTGCCCTGATATATTTATGGAGACGTACCGAAGTGGTTATAACGGGCCAGACTCGAAATCTGTTGGTCGGCTCTGCCGGCCCGAGGGTTCGAATCCCTCCGTCTCCGCTTAGAAAAGTCACTCACAGCGAGTGGCTTTTCAGCTATTTTACGTTTTTGTTTGCCGGAGCAGAGGAGACTCCGGGAAAGGAATTATGAATGTACGACACGGTGATCTTTGATATGGATGGTACCCTGCTGAATACGCTGGATGACATTCGCGATAGCGTAAACCACATCATGCGCAAGTATGATTTTCCTGAGAGAGAAGAGGAAGAGGTGTGCGAGGCGATCGGAAACGGCGCAAGACATCTGATGGAGTGCTGCGTACCGGGCGGAGATCAGAACCCGCGTTTCGAGGAAATTCTGGAAGACTATTCCGCATACTATCGTGACCATTGTCAGAATAAGACAAGACCTTACGATACTATGATCGAAACGCTGAAGGAACTGCAGAAGCGCAATATCAAGACTGCGATTGTATCAAACAAGGATAACGCGGCTGTACAGCAGCTGGCAGAGCTGTATTTCGACGGACTCATTGATGTGGCTGTCGGAGAGCAGGAGGGAGTATCTCACAAGCCGGCTCCGGATGAGCTGTTAAAGGCTCTGGAAGAGATGGGCAAGGATGTGGATACCGCCCTTTATGTAGGTGACACTGAAGTAGACTATGAGACTGCGAATAATGCCAACATGGCTGTTATTCTGGTATCCTGGGGCTTCCGCGACAGAGATCAGATCGAGAAACTGAACCCCGGCTACCTGATTGACTCACCTGCAGAGATTTTAGAGATCGTTCAGACTGACTGGGATGAGATGGAAGAAGATCAGGAGGAAACATCATGGGAATGAAGCTTCTGGAAGAGAGAATTCGTAAAGACGGAACCGTAAAACCGGGAAACGTTCTGAAAGTTGATAGTTTTCTGAATCATCAGATGGACGTAGAACTGTTCAATGAGATGGGAAAAGAATTCAAGCGCCGCTTTGCGGATGCTCCTATCAATAAAATTCTTACCATCGAAGCTTCAGGCATCGGCATTGCCTGCATTGTTGCTCAGCATTTTAACTGTCCGGTAGTCTTCGCGAAGAAGACCCAGAGCATCAATCTGGATGGTGAGATGTACACTACCAAGATCGAGTCTTTCACTCACAAGAGAGTATATGATGTCATCGTGGCTAAGAAGTTCCTCAGCCCGGACGACCATATCCTGATCATCGATGACTTCCTTGCCAACGGCTGTGCTGTTGACGGACTGATCGACCTGATCCAGAGTGCAGGCGCAACCATCGAAGGCGTCGGCATTGCAGTAGAAAAAGGCTTCCAGAAAGGCGGCGCTGCGATCCGTGAAAGAGGCATCAAGCTGGAGTCCCTGGCCATCGTTGATGAGATGAACGATGAGACCGGAGAGCTTGTGTTCCGCGACTGATCCCGAATTGAAATTTAAAGGCGTGCATCACGACCCATATTCACATGACAAATGTAAATATGCGCCGTGACGCACGCCTTTTCTTTTACTTCAGGAGATACAGGTACATCGGTGATATACGCCTGTGTTGTTTTAGATGCAGCTGTATAAAAAAAGCCGCGGGTCCTATTCCCATTCGTCAGGGGATATGATCCGTGGCGTTTTTTAATTACTGTGCGTCGTAAGTCGGAACCTCAGATGCGCAGAATGCACACTTGGTTGCTTCGATGTTGATCTCGGACTTGCAGAACGGGCAGATCTTGGTTGTCGGAGCTGCCGGTGCTTCTTCTTTCTTGAACTTTCCTGCTGCCTTGTTGAATGCCTTCAGAACACTGAAGAGCACCAGTGCAACGATCAGGAAGTTGATAACTGCCTGAATGAAGTTACCAACGAGAAGCTCTGCGCTGCCAACCTTGATGGAGAGGGCACTGAAGTCGATGCCTCCCATGATCATACCGATAACCGGTCCGATGACATTATCAACGAGAGCGGTTACGATGCTGCTGAATGCGCCGCCGACTACAACGCCGACTGCCATATCCATTACATTGCCGCGAGAAATAAACTCTTTAAACTCTGATACGAAACTCATTAATTTTTCCTTCCTTTCCTGTTTTTCCGCAGCGGCATAAACACTGTCCACAATGGACAGATATTGCCGTTTCTCCAGTTTGATACCGTTCAGTATAACATGGATTCAGTGGGAATTCCATGTTATACTTGCTGAAAAAGCGGGGTAAAATGGACGAAAATGCAGGAAAATAAGGGGGACAGAGATAAATGAAATTCTTACATCTGGCAGATGTACATCTTGGCGCTGCACCCGATGCCGGAAACAGCTGGAGCGCCGGCAGAGGTCAGGAGATCTGGGATACCTTCCGGGATGCGATCGCACTGGCATCGAGGGAACAGGTGGATCTTCTGCTCATTGCAGGAGACCTTTTCCATCGTCAGCCGACTGCAGAAGCTCTCAGAGAAGTTGACTATCTGTTCTCCACGATTCCTCATACAAGAGTTGTACTGATCGCAGGAAATCACGATTATCTGGCACCGGCATCGCCTTATTACAGCTTCCGCTTCAGCAGAAACGTGGAATGTCTTTTCAGCACGGAGTGCGAGTGCCTGCGCTATCCGGAGATCAAGACTGAGATCTACGGCTTCAGTTATGACAGACAGGAGATCACAGAGCCTCTTTATGACAGGCTGAAACCGGTGAATAATAATTATATTCATATCCTGCTGGGTCACGGCGGCGACGCAAGACATATTCCTATCAATGCGGACAAGGTGAGACGCAATGGGTTCGACTATGTGGCATTAGGTCATATTCACAGACCCGGAGCCCTCATAGCGAATAAAATAGTTTATCCGGGAGCTCTTTCACCCATCGATTGTGACGATCTGGGTCCCCATGGATGTGTCCTGGGAGAGATCAGGGGACATCATGCGAATGTGAGGTTCGTACCATTAGCGAAGCGCCAGTACAGACTGATGGAGCTTGTCTGCAGCGATGCGGATACGACCTTCTCGCTGAGAGACCGGCTGGAAAGACAGATCAGAGATACCGGTGACGGTGATCTCTACAGGGTAATTCTCACAGGAGAAAGACTGCCGGGAGCAAAGTTCGATGTCTCAAGACTGAAGGACTGCGGAATGATAACGGATGTGGAAGACAGGACAGTTCCGGCGCTGCATGTGGAGGAGCTGAGGAGAAGATTCCAGGGACAGCTGATCGGACGATATATCGACAGCTTCGACGGAGAACATCTGAGTGAGGCGGAGAGCAAGGCACTGCAGTACGGACTGGAAGCGCTGATCGCCAGCAGAAAGGATCAGGAATAATGCAGATACTTGAACTGAACATGAAACACTTCGGGATGTTCAGGCAGCAGAAGGTGCTGATGCGTCCCGGTGTGAATATCATATACGGCGGAAATGAGACGGGAAAATCTACGATCCATGCATTCATCAGGGCTATGCTTTACGGCATCACTCCGAGACATGCGAGAGGTTCCCGCATGAGTGAATATGACCTTCGTCAGCCCTGGGAAGATTCTGAGTTCTTCGAGGGAAGCATGCTGGTGGAGGCAGACGGAAAAACCTACAGGATCGACCGAAATTTTACTAAGAACAATCAGTCGGTTACCTTCACTGATGTGACTGATGGAAGGGAGCTGGACCCGGAAAACATTCCCTTGCTGATGGGCGGAATCAGTGAAGCTGCTTTCTGCAACACCTTCTATATCCCGCAGGCAAGCGTCGAGACAGGAGATGCCCTGGCCGAAGAACTGCGAAGCTTTATGATGAACATGAAGCGGGGCGGAGACTCTGCCATGGATGTGGACGGTGCGCTGGAGCTTCTGAAGGCAAGAAAGAGAGAGCTGGAGAAGCAGCAGAAGGCGGATGCGAAGGTTCTGGATGAAAAGATCAACCAGAGACGAATGGAAGTATCCTAC
>R21__coassemble_1866_pt1 | contig 13274 bp, 9 predicted proteins | sample R21__metabat2_low_PE_028 | metagenome-assembled genome bin R21
ATATCAGGGGGCATAGATACAAGAAGATGTAAATGATCGCGGTCTGTTTCAGCGGAGATAAGTTCCCCGTCAAAACGTCCGCATAAATAGGCAGCATGATTTTTCATGAAATCCCCGATTTCATCAGTAATGACAGGACGACGATATTTCACAACAAAAACAATGTGATATGTCAGTAAATAAACAGAATGCGCACGGCGATTAAAATCCATTGTTTTCTCCTTAAAATTAAATATATTAAAACGAACATATGTTTGTTTTTCTGTACTTTCTATGGTATAATATAAGCATAGAAAAGCTGTTTTTCAATATATCTGTTTCGTTATAATTAATTTAAAGCGAAGGGGAAATGGTATGCGAACAAGGATCGTTGACCTGAAAAGCACACATCCGATATCGGCTTATTTGCATAGCTGTATGGAAAACAGCCGTGCGCTTCGTAATACTGTCAACTTCTGGATCCGAAATACAATGACCGGGTTAAAGAAGACAGAGAATGAACGAACCGAACTGGAAAAAGAAGTCCTGGCAACCGTTTTTTCATCACTGCATGCTGCAAACGAAAAGAAGCTTGAGAAGTTCTGCCATGTAGTCAGAAAGTCTCTTATCCAGACAGATAAGACAATGAAACGACATGCATTGATCTTTAAAGCACTTAGCAGACCATTCGGGCTGCCCGACAAGGAACATTGTTTTCTTGACTACTATCAATTGGATGCCATAAGCAAGCAGTCTCACAATGAGGCGTATTACAACTTGCCCGCTCAATCAAACCAGAAGGCCATCCGTAAGACAGCAGAGTCATGGAAGGGTTACTTTAAGGCTTTGGAACGATGGAAAAAAGAACCGGCTGCATTTCTTGGAAGGCCTAGAATACCAGGATACTTAAGGGCTAGAGAAACTACAGCAGCTTTCTCCAATCAGATCTGCCATTTGAAAAATGCTAACGGAAAGACGTGGTTGTCATTTCCTGGAAGTGATGAACTTGTATGTGTTGGAAATGAAAAAGACTTTTCAGGGAAATTTGTGAAAGTGGAAGTAAGCCCGCATTACGGAAGATGCAGGATCCTGATTACTATGGAAGATGAAACAGCTGATGAAGATGCAGTGCCGGACAAACCACAGAGAGTCCTTGGTATTGATCCGGGTGTCACCAATCTGCTTACATGTGTCGGCAACTTTGGGGATACCCCATTCATCATTGCAGGCGGACCGGTAAAGGCGAGGAATCAATGGTTCAATAAGCATAAAGCGCAGCTTTGTTCGTTGATGCAGAAAGGAAAAGACAGCAAGCATTCCAGGAAGAGCAGCCATGCGCTGGATACGCTCAGTTACAAGCGGGAAACATTTTTCAGAGACTATTTCTATAAGCTTTCTCATTACATCTGCAGATACTGCATGAGCCACAAGGTGGATGTCATCGTGTTTGGGCATAACGAATACCAGAAACAGGAAATTGAAATGGGAAAACAGAATAATCAGAACTTCGTCAGTATTCCGATGGAGCGCCTGCTAAGTATTTTGAAAACCACGGCGGCTAAATATGGAATACCTGTCGTAGTGCGAGAAGAAAGTTATACCAGTAAAGCCAGCCTGTTAGATATGGATGTTATTCCAACGTATGGAAAGGAAAAAATATCAGAAGACCAGTTCAGTGGGAAACGACTTAAACGAGGAGTGTATTGCACTGGAAAAGGTATAATGCTGAATGCAGATGTGAATGCTGCAGGGAATATCTTGAGAAAAGAGTATCCGGATGCATTTGAGAATACAGATCTGAAATATCTTTCTGGAAATGTACGAAGAATTGAGTTCCATGACCTATATCCAGAGTGCAGAGGTAAGGAAAAAGCCGCCTCAAAAAAGGCAGCTTGAAAATAAATAAAAGTATTCCCCCTGATAAGGGGATAGCGGCTAAGTGTTCTAGCCGACAGGGACGTAAGTTCCTGTGAAGCTCCATCCGACGAAGTCGGTTGTGAGAGGGATCACTTCCATCAGCATATAGATAAGTATCGGCTTAGAGATGCAATGAGTGGATACATAGGTTGGTGTCTGGAAACTGAGCAGCAGGCATCGGACATTGCATATATCCTATATGCTTTCTATCAACCTGAAGAAGATGATGATTTCACAGAACTTTGGGTTCCATTGTGCGAGGCTGTGTATGAAAGCTTGGCTGCGAGAAAACAGAATGGGCTTCTTTACAAATACATGCTCTGGAGTCTATACGAACACTTTTCGGTCGAGCAGGATGACCCGCAGAAATGTATCCTTTCAGAAGATGAGTGCAGTGAAATGGAGGAGTTGGATTCTGCTGTCAGCGATCTGCATTGGTATATGAATCCCGAAGATCAGAATGAGCGAGAAGATAAAGAAGAAGTGTTGAGAATAATAAGATGTTATTATTCTTCATGGAATGATCTGGAGAAAATATTCGAGATCAGTAATCTTGATCACTATGAGGACGGTTACGTGCTTCTTGTTAACCTTTTGTCTGAGTATATGACAGGTAATATCCCCAAAGACGCATGGAAAAAACTGTGTAGAGACATGCTTGTGAAAGGATACCTGTATGAAGACTGGTGGGGAAGTGAAACACGGCATGATATCTTTAGCTATCTTATGGAGCCGTTGTTTGAGGCAGGAGATGACGAGATGTGCCTCCACATTTTTCACGCATGGCGTGATGTGATTAGACTTGAGGAATTCCTTCGAGGATGTCACTGGAGTAAGTGGAGTGCTATGGCTAATTACGACCTGATATATAGTCTCTTGAAAAGGACAAGTGATCAAGGTTTAAAAGAGGTTCATGACTATCTGATAAATAATATCCAGTTCGATAGGGATGAACTAGAGGACATAGATGAGCAGTTGCTTTACACTCGTCCATATTGGATGGAAGTAGAATAATGGTATCGGAGAGTGATCATTTTGATCACTCTCTTTTTTAGTGTATATACCTCATGCGTTGTGCATGGATTAAGAAAATCTTAAGGTCACCTGTCAACATTAAGACTTTACTAAGTTTGGATGATATAATGGACGGAAAGCGCAATAAAGATGAGATTGTTTGGGAGAGAGATTTATGAGGATTAGTAGAACTGCGGTAAAGGCGTTGATGATTGCTGCGGGATTGGCTGTGGCAGGCGGATTCGCCGATGAAGCATGGGCGGAGAGCGGCGAAGCGAGCGGTCTGGTTGCGATTACTGAGGAGAACTTTCCGGCTGATGAATTCAGAGAGGCAGTCAGGATATATGATCTGGATGAGGACGGTTATTTTTCAGATACAGAACTGGGAGCTGTGAAAACTCTGAGCTTCGAAGGTATTGATGTGGGAACGCTGGAAGGTCTGCAGTATTTTAAGAAATTGACGTGGTTCACACTTACAGACTGTGAGGCTGGGAATATAAAACTTAACGCACTGCGGGAGCTGGATACGTTTACATGTACCGGCAGTACGTTGGGTACGGTGGAGATCAGCGATAATCTGTGGATGAGAGAATTGACCTTCAACAATAATACAGCAGAGCAGCTGACCATTGATGGTTGTGGAATGCGCGAGTTTTCGCTGGATGATAATACTCTGGGAACATTACAGATATCCAATAACTTACGGATTGAAACGCTTAGTTTTAGTGGAGTGAAAGCAGATCTGGTGAGTGTTTCGGAACAATACAGTCTTGATTGTTTTGAGATAGACGGAAATACGATCGATAAGCTGTCTTTAGCAAATGTATCAGAGCTAAAAGAACTGACTGCGACCAACAGTCATCTTACTGACATTGAAGTATCAGACTGCGAGAAGCTGAGCAACTTGATTTTAAGTGGAAACGACTTTACACAGATCGACCTCACCGGATGTACCGGGTTATGGTGCCTGGATATCAGTGAGAACAAACTGACGGAGTTCGATTTATCGAAATATGCGAAGTTAAGCATTCTGGATTGTTCGAAGAATAACATATCAAAGTTCACTGGCTTGAAAGGGAACACGGAGATCTTTTCATTTGACTGTTCCGACAATGCATTGACTGAACTCGATGTGACAGGCTGCACTGATCTGTATGATCTGGATTGCAGCAACAACCATATTTCTTCTCTGCAGATGCAGAACAATAAAAGGCTTACCGAACTGGATATCTCAAATACAGATATCACAATGATCGATCCTACAGGAACCGCCCTGAGCACCATTGTTAATAGCGGAGCGGCAGGAAAAAAGTACGTTTGTGATGAGAACGGAACGATCGACATAAGCGACTGGGCGAACTTCGATTTAAGCAGAGTAATCAGTTGGAAGAATGCTGAAATCGATGGTACGGTGCTGACACCTAAGAGCGGATATGTTTCATATGTATATGATCTTGGCAACGGATGTACCTGCGAGTTTGCAGTGGAATGTTCAAATGTTAAGAGAGAGCCTGTATCATTTAATACAGTAAAAATATCCGCAGAGTGGGGTACAGAAGATATCAGTGTTCCGCTTAGAGGGACAGCAGATACGGATGTTGTCACCTATACATCCAGCGATACATCGGTTGCAACGGTGGACAGTAACGGTAAGCTTATGCTGTTAAAGCCTGGAACAACGACTATCACCGCGGAAGTGGCAGCGGATGAGGTATATGCAGGATGTGCCAGTAGTTATACCTGCGCAGTAATAAAGATCATTCCGAAGACCACATTTGAGAAGAATCAGGTATGCATATCGTATGGAGACACTTTCACGAATAAACTGAATGTTCCTGCGTCAGATATGGTTGTTACCTACTCATCTGAAGATGAAAGCGTTGTGACAGTGGATGAGAATGGTACGATCACTCCTGTAAAGAGCGGTGAAGCGAGAGTGACCGCGCATGTGGAGGGAAATGATTATTACTATCCGACGGCGAAGACATATGATGTAAACATTTCAAAAGCATACCGCGAATGGACATATACCGGAAGTCTGGAGATGACACTTGGCGACAGGATACTGCCGGAATACAGCTGTGACTCAGATATCGATGGCAAAATTCATTTTTCCACCTCACCGATAGATGGAATGATGTCAAATGACTATGTGCTGATTGATGACGAAGGATACTTTGTTGCAAATCAATGTGGATACGGCAAAGTTGATGTCGAGATCGATGCAGATGAGTGCTATAGCAGATATCGCAGATCAATTAGTATCTATGTAAAGTCGTCTGCGAAGTTCACTTATCCTGAGATTACGACGACTCTGGGACATGCCTCTGAGGTTGTTAATCCCTTGTATAGTGCTACAAGAATTACGGAGGAAATGTACTTCTCCAGAGATGAATCTATAGCAGAAGTAGACTTTAATTCCGGAGAGATTACCGCACATAAGGCCGGAGAAGTTATCATCGAAGCTTATGTGGGTGAGGAAGGAGGTAAAGGAGAAACTATAATCTCTTATAAACTGATCATCGAGGATGATGGAACGGTGGTCGGTGAAGAGACAGAGAGCGAAGTGGCAAATGCTGGAGGTATTACAGAGACTGAAAGTGGGGCAACTGGTGTAAGCAGTACTTCGGGCAACTCGTCGGGTAGTGCAGTAGTGCCCGAGAATACCGCAGCTGAAACTGTGGTCACTGATGTAAAGGTGCCGGAGGGTGGAGCTGCTGTGGGAACGGTTGCGGCATTTGGCAATAGTCAGTATAGGGTTATGAGTGATGGAAGCGTCAGCCTGGTTAGAAGTTCGAAGAAAGTGACTTCTGTCAGCATCCCCGCATCTATGGCGATTGGTGGCAAGAGTTATCCGGTGACGACTATCGCTGATAATGCATTCAAGAACTGCAAGAAGCTGAAGAAGGTCACCATCGGTGCGAATATCAAGACGATCGGGAAGAATGCTTTCTATGGATGCGCGAAATTGAAGACGGTTACTTTCAAGGGGAAGGCTGTTGGGAAGATCGGGAAGAATGCATTTAAGAAGATCGCGAAGAGGGCGACATTCAGGCTGCCGAGGGGGAAGGCGATCAAGAAGAAGTATACGAAGATGATTAAGAAGGCGAAGCCGTCGAGTGGAGCTAAGTATAAGTAAATGAAGAAGCCGTGGAACACTGATTGATGTGGTGTTTCACGGCTTTCTTGTGTTTCATGAATTGTGTGGAAATTAAGAATTACTTAAGGTCACCTGTCAATCTTAATTTTCTGCTTGGATGTAATTGGATGAAACCCAACCGGTAGTTTCTCCATAGATTATTTCGGCCCATGCACCGTCTTCGGAAAAGGTGCCGGTAGATGAAACGATAGAGCCGGGATCTAATTTTCCTATTATTTCAGACGTTGTGGATGCCCCGTTTCGCACGTTTAGTCGAGAGGAAGAAATTACACGATACTGTATGGGAGAGTTGGTATCGATTGGTGCAGCAGCTGTCTCGGTTATGTTGGCTGCAACTGAAGTGGTTTCAGTCTGTGGGGCAGGAGCATTGGTTTCAGCCGTGCTGACGGGGGCACTTGGCTGAGATGTATAGTTCGGTCGCTTATGGTTAGACCTATCTGTCAGGTTGGCGACAGTGCCTATGGCGAATAATATGACGAATATGAAGAAAATAATCGACATATTATGGACGAATTGCTCCCAAGGGGTTCGGGTTTCTTCAACAGGCAAGTTCTTTGCGGAGAGGTTGTCTACAGGATCAGGTCCTGTTCTGTATAAGAATAAATATACAGATCGATCATGCCTTGTGATATCAATAGGCCATGCCATAAAAGAGGTGCTGTCACCTAAATTGATGAGACGTTTGGAAGTTGAATATCTGGTATAAGTAAGCAGAGATACCTCGGGATGATCTGCTTCCCATTCGCGGGCTATTTTGGGATAGTTCTGCATCACTATTGCAGATTTACGTTCATATTGTACTAAGCCATAGGTGTTACGGCTTACAGGCTGGATCGGTATGTATTCGATCGTTATATTTGTAATTTCAATATGGGCTGCACTCAGAAAGGCAAAGTGTTTCCGTGCATCCATATGCAAGTTTTTGATAAAGATATCGTTTTTACCTTCGAGCCATACATTCGCTTCGTGGACATTCGGAAATGACACACTGAGCAGTTCGGGTGGTTCTGAATTTACTATTGATGCCATCGATGCTCCCTCGTTAATTTATTTTTATAGATATCATAGCACGTTAATATATTTGCTGAGGTAATAAAAAGCTTCAAAAACTGATGATAATTAGTGCTATAAATAGTATATAATGTATCTTGATAAACACGATAAACCACAGTGAGGAGAGAATGATGAGACAGCAGAAGATGAGACAGATTCGAAGACTACTGATCACAATGGTATGCTTATGCATGGCATTTCTGGCAGTACCGACAACAGCGCATGCAGCTAAGACAAGATACTACGATGGCGTGCTGAGACCGAGCTATGACGGCGGCATTGCGAAGTATTCTAAGTGCAAGATTAAGGGCAATACCGTTACGATTTCCGGTAAGCTGGACCAGTTTAACAGTAAGTCAGCATTCAAGCATTATCGTGTTGCGACAACTGTTCGCATGAAGAATAAGAAATTCAAGCTGACATCCAAGACTGCTTTCAAGACTATTGCTTCTGATACCGGTAAAACAAAATCACTCAATAGATCTGAAGCACTTAAGTGGATGAAGACTGCGGGATCGATCGGCATGTCGCTGAAGGTGACGGGAAAGACGATTAAGATCGTTTATTTCCATTCGTAAAAGATAAGTGGATTTATGAGAGCTCCGGCCTGAGTGGCTGGGGCTCTTTTTGCGCGTTACTACGAGCGGGGTAGCTGTGTGGACAATTGCTGCGTGCATGCTCGCATGCTAAGTAGTGATTGTCCACACAGATATCGCGCGACAGCGCGACATCCATCAGACACGTTTTTGGTCTGATGGATGCCTCGCTCATAGCAGCGAAAATCGGATGGAGTGTTTGTGAGCAGGGTACGCTGGAATTGTGCGGGGATTAAGAATTACTTAAGGTCACCTGTCAATATTAAGAAACTTCACTGCTATGCATTGATAAAGCGATAAAGATATATTAAAATGGTTGCATTAAGGCTTTTTATTCGACGAAACCAGGAGGAAACGTTATGAGAAAGAACAGATTATTCGCAGGTGCTACCGCACTTGCACTTGCAGCATCTATGCTGTCCACAAGCTTCGCATTCGCTGAAGATGCTACGGAAGCAGCTACTGAGGCTGTTACCGAAGCGGCTGAAGCTGTTACGGAATCAGCTGATGCAGCTGAAGCAGTCGATGAGCTTGTTAAGGTTGATATTTCAGGCAAGAATGTATCGATCGTTACACCGTACCTGAGCTCTGTTACAACCAAGCAGATGGTTGATATGCTCGAGGAGAACCTTGAGGGCAACGGTGCTACAGTCAATGTTGTGGATACGAAGGGAGATTTCGGAGAATTTGCCAGCCGTATCGAGGACGTTGTTACTGCACAGGCTGATGCTATGATCATCGTTAGTGCTGACCCGGCACAGGTTCAGACACAGGTCGAGGAAGCAATCGATGCAGGTATCCCGGTATTCGGCGTTGACTCCGGATATATCGAGGGCATGCAGGTGAATGCTACATCTGACAACTACGCAATGGGTGAAGCAGTATGCAAGTACCTGTTCGAGGATCTGATGCATGAAGAGGGAACTGTTATCGCTCTGACATACAGACCGCATCCGGGTGTTGTTAAGAGATGTGAAGCATTTGATGATATGATCAAGAACTATCCGAACATCAAGCTGATCACTGAGCAGCAGGTAGATGTACCGGCAGGACCGATCGAAAGCTCCAGACAGATCATCGAAGACCTTCTGCTGTCCAATTCTGAGGAGGGATCTGTGACTGCTGTATTTGCAGCATGGGACGAGCCGGCGATCGGTGCTACTCAGGCGCTTCAGGCAGCAGGCAGAGACGAAGTTATCGTTACAGGTGTTGACGGAAACAGCCAGGCAGTTGAGATGCTCGAGGAGGGCAGCAACCTGAAGGCAACTATGGCACAGAACTTCGAGGGTATGTGCACCATCGTTTCAAATGATGTTTCCAACCTGCTTGCAGGCAACGAGATCGAGACCGGCGAGAAGTATGCACCGGGTAATCTTATTACTGCTGAATAATGCTTGCAGGATATTGAATTTTAGAACTAAGACTTAAGAATTACAGGAGCCTGGGCTTATGCTTTTACAGACCAAAGGAATATGTAAACAGTTTAATGGAGTCTATGCGCTGGATAACGTGGACCTCTCCCTCGAAAGGGGAGAGGTCCATGGACTAGTTGGGGAAAACGGCGCGGGCAAGTCGACACTGATCAAGATCCTGACCGGTGTGTACAGCCTTGATGCGGGAAGCGTGATCTGGGAGGATCAGGAAGCCGGCATCACGAACCCGAGAGAGTCCAGAGAACTGGGCATCAATGTCATCCATCAGGATACGCAGCTTGTTCCCGCTTTCAACGGAATTGAGAACGCTTATCTGGGACTTGATTATGAGAAGAAAGCAAATGGGCTCATCGACTGGAAGAAGATGGAACAGCGGGTGCGGAGCATCGCTGACAGCATGGGCATAGAGCTTGATTTTTCTGTGCCGGCGGCAAGATTGTCACCGCCGCAGAAGACCATGCTGAGCCTGATCCGCGCGCTTATGACCGAATGCAAGCTGCTGATTCTGGATGAACCGACTGCTTCCCTCACGGATAAAGAGACATCGATACTTTTCGATATCATCGGAAAATTGAAGGCAAGAGGCACATCTGTGCTGTATGTCTCTCATCGACTGGAAGAAATTTTCATGCTGACAGACCGCGTTACTGTTATGAAGAACGGACGCATCGCGGGAACACTCGTGACAGATGAGATCGATGAGGATGCTCTGATCTCGAAGATGACGGATAACTGGACAAGCTCTAAGATCGAAAATCGTAAAGCAGAGTTCGGCGAGGTGATCTTCGAGGCCTCACATGTTGCGTCGAAGGACGGAATTGTACAGGACGTTAGCATTCAGGCACATGCGGGGGAGATACTTGGAATATTTGGCCTGGGAGGAAGCGGGAGAACAGAGTTTCTCGAGACGGTCTATGGATACCGGGAGATGGCCGGCGGCTCCGTCAGCGTGAACGGGAAGAAGATCTCCAGGCTCACTCCGAAAAATTCAATTAAGAACGGTGTTGTCATGATCTGCGAGGACAGAAGAGGTATGGCGCTTGTCATGTCGTTTAGTCTTCTGAAAAACGTGACACTTCCGGTTCTGAAGAGGTTCACCAGGCGCGGAATTCTGGCACACAGGGCGGAGAAAGAAGCGACAAGCAAGGCGATCAGCGACCTGGACATCAAGACAAATGGTGCAGACCAGATCGTCAGCGAGTTGTCGGGTGGTAATCAGCAGAAAGTTGCATTTGCGAAGGCGCTGTTATCAGAGCCTACCGTGTTCCTGTGCGATGAACCGACCCAGGCGGTAGATGTAAAGACAAGATATGAGATTCACAAACTGCTCCGTGACAGAGCTGATCAGGGATGCGCAGTTGTTTTCGTCTCCTCCGACCTGAAAGAGGTGCTGGAGGTTGCGGACGAAATTCAGGTTATCTCACATGGAAAGACCATGGAATTATTCAAGAACGAAAATCTGACATCCGAGCAGATCCTTAAATGCTGTTATCAGGGGGCGTAAACATGACCAAAAAACTGAGTCTGAAACACATCATGAGATCCTACGGGACCATCATGGCCGGCATCATGATCATTATTATCTTCTCGATCCTGAGGCCCAAGGCATTTTTCTCATTCAACAATCTGATCAATGTTACACGTCAGATCTCGCTTCTTGTCGTGGTTTCCATTGGTGCGACGCTCGTCATGAGTGTCAATGAATTCGATCTTTCCGTCGGTGCTATGGCGAGTCTGGGCGGTGTTATCAGTGCCAAGCTTGCGGTTGCGGGACTGCCGATCATCCTGTGCATCCTTCTTCCGCTTGTGATCTGCTTCTGCATCGGATATGTAAACGGATGGATCGTCACAAGATTTAATGTACTGTCCTTTATCACTTCGCTGGGAGTGAGCACGATTCTGGGCGGCGTCACCTTCTGGCTTTCAGGAGGCGCGACCATCTTCGAGAACATTCCGGAGGGTTTCCGCTTCATGGGTTCCCAGACTGTCGGACCGGTTCCGATTCTTTCTGTAATCATGTTCGTGCTTCTCGTTGTATTCTGGTTTGTCATGAGACACACTGCGTTCGGACGCAGACTGTATGCGATCGGCGGCAATGTACATGCTTCCAGGGTGTCGGGGCTGGATGTGGTGCATAATAAGAACTTTGCATTTGCGCTGTGCGGGGCACTGGCGGCTATGACCGGTGTTATGCTGGCATCCAGACTTGGTTCTGCGCATCCGACCGGCGGAGACGGCTACTTCATGAATTCTTATGCAGCTGTTTTCCTGGGAAGAACCGTTGTGCGGGAGGGTATTCCGAATATCTGGGGAACATTCGTCGGTGCGGCTATTCTGGGCGTTCTGGCAAATGGTCTGACCATTATGCAAGTTCCTTCTTACATGCAGGATATTCTTACAGGATTGATTATCATACTTGCTGTGATCGTGCAGAAAGTTAGTTCCGGAGATAAATGATGATGGGTATGAATTCTGAGCAGAAAACTGGATATATTTTATCGGCGGATGCAGGTACTACAGCTGTTAAGGTAGTGCTGGTGACTGAGAAGCTGGAGCCTGTCACATCGGCAAGTGTCGAAGTGAAGACTTACTTTGAGGGAAATCATATTGAGCAGGATCCGGAGGAGTGGTATCAGGCATTTGTCAGTGCGGTTAAGGAGATCCTGAGCAGGGGATATGAGGCGGCTGACATCACGGGGATCTCTTTCAGCGGACAGATGCAGGATCTGATCTTCCTCGGGGATGATCGCATGACAGTAGGAAGAGCGCTTCTGTATTCGGATGCGAGAGCAGATGTGGAAGCGGAGGAAGTGCTTGCTGCGATCGGGGCCTCTGATGTGGAGGAGCATTTTGGAAATCATTTTGATGCGTCTATACCATTTGCCAAGCTGGTGTGGGTGAAGAAGAATGAGCCGGAGAAGCTGGCGAAGGCGGGAAAGATCGTATTCAGCTCGAAGGATTATATCATCTATCGATTGACGGGCAGGGCGGTTTCGGATGTGGTGGCTTCGTCCACAGCGGGACTCATGGACATCCACGAGAAGATCTGGATGAAGGAGTGGATGACGGCTGTCGGATTGTCTGATGACTTGCTTCCGGAACTGAAGTATCCGGCGGAAGCTGCGGGAATCGTCGATGAACTTGGCGCGTCTACGAGCGGACTGTGTGCGGGCACTGTCGTGTACACCGGAGCCGGAGATGCAGGTGCAACGACGCTGGCGAGCGGTATCATCAGCCCGGGCGAGTACAACATCAATCTGGGAACGACCGGATGGGTGGCAAGTGTTTCTGACCATATCGTTAAGGGTGGTGTTTTCAATCTGGCATCGGTGATGCCGGGGGTCTACATCAATGTGTGCCCGTTCTTTAATGCGGGAAATGTGCATGGATGGGTTGCGAAAGCGCTAACTCCTGACGCTGAGCAGGAGATGAAATATTCTTATATCGGTGAGCTGCTTAAGGAGAGTGAGCCGGGCTGCCATGGAACTTTCTTCCTGCCGTATCTGGTCGGGGAGCGGTATCCGGTGTCGGATGACAAGATCAAGGGCGCCTATATCGGCATCACGCCGAATACGACGAAGCAGGATCTGGCGAGAGCTTGTCTTGAGGGCGTGGCTTATTCGCTTAGAAGTGGATTTAAGTCGGAGATCAAGGCGATGTCGCTGATCGGCGGCGGTGCGCAGGAGGATGTGTGGTGTCAGATCTTCGCGGATGCTTTAGACCATGAGACTATGGTGTTTAATAATGCAGAGTTTCTGCCGGCGATATCGGTGGCTTCGATGGCTGTGATCGGAAGCGGTAAGATGACTTATGAGGAGTTTATCGGTCAGATCAGGGAGTCGAATGATTGTAAGACATTTCAGCCGGAAGCTGAGGCTGTGGCGGTTATGGATGAGGCGTATGAGGTGTTTAAGAGGATATATCCGGCGCTGAAGGAAGTATAAAATAATGAAAAAAACGTTGAAAAAACGTATTATTTAATGTAATATTTCGATATAAAATCACACTGAAATATAGAAATGGAAAGGGGTGTGCTCATGTATCGGAAAATAAATCAAAAGCTTAAGGCCTGGAAAGACAGTGCATTTAGAAAGCCGTTGATACTTCAGGGACCGAGACAGG
>R21__coassemble_1883_pt1 | contig 13211 bp, 14 predicted proteins | sample R21__metabat2_low_PE_028 | metagenome-assembled genome bin R21
GTTAACAAATTATTTACATATTGTTTTAAAATCGTGTATTTTCAGGAGGTTTTTATGTACAGTCGTATCTTTTCTGCTGCCATATGCGGAGTTGAAGCAGCAGGCATAATCGTGGAAGCAGACATCAGTGACGGACTGCCCATGCTCACACTTGTAGGATATTTATCCGGTGAAGTCCGTGAAGCAAGGGACCGTGTGCGCACAGCGCTGAGAAACTGTGGCTGCCGTCTGCCTCCCAAGCGTGTCACCGTCAATCTTTCTCCGGGAGATATCAGAAAGTCAGGAACCACCTATGATCTTCCCATCGCAGCTTCTCTCATGAGTGCCGTCGGTTTCATTCCCTCACGCCGTCTGGAAAAGACACTTCTTGTCGGCGAGTTGAGTCTGAGCGGTCAGGTTTTAGGCGTACGAGGCGTGTTAGAAACAGTCCTGTATGCCCGTCGAAATGGCTTCACCAGGTGTATAGTTCCTGCAGAAAATCTGGCTGAAGGCTCTGTTGTAAACGAGATCGAAGTACTGGGACTGTCCCGTCTGGATGAACTTGTCAGCTACTGCAGAGGTAATATTGATCTTCCCCGCATAACGGTTGACGCGGAAGAGCTTCGCAGGCAGCAGTCTTCTGTCTCCTACTCAGACTTTTCCATGATCAAGGGACAGAAGGTGCTTCGAAGAGCTGCTGAGATCGCAGTATCCGGCATGCATAATCTGTTGATGATAGGTCCTCCCGGCGCAGGAAAGACCCTTACGGCTCGTGCTCTCCCGTCCATCCTGCCGCCGGTCTCCATGGAAGAAGCACTGGAAATCACACGTATACACAGTATCGCCGGACAACTGCCTTCTTCTCAAGGTCTGATCATGCACAGGCCATTTCGCAGTCCCCATCATACGGTAACTGAAGCCGGTCTTCTTGGCGGCGGACTGGTTCCTCAACCTGGCGAGATCAGCCTCGCACATCTTGGTGTCCTGTATCTGGATGAACTGCCCGAATTTCCCCAGCACCTGCTGGAGACTCTTCGGCAGCCGCTGGAGGAAGGACACATCTATCTTTCCAGACACTCCGGAAAATATCTCTTCCCCGCCGACTTTATGCTGGCAGCCTCCATGAATCCCTGTCGCTGCGGATACTATCCTGACCGCACCAGATGCAGATGTACCGCACCTGATATAAAGCGATATCTTGAGCATATCAGCAAGCCGTTTCTGGACCGTATCGACATCTGTGTGCAGGCAGAAGAAACCAGGTTCTCAGAGATCTCTTCTTCCGCCGACGAAGAGTCTTCCGCTTCTATCCGCCGCCGTGTAGAGCAGACAATGGAGATCCAGCGAAGGCGCTACGAAGGCACAGGCATACGTTTCAACAGCTCTCTGACCATGAAGCAGGCAGAAGAATTCTGCAGGCTTGGCGCGAAAGAAAAAAAGCTTTTTGAACATATCTATCAGTCTCTGCAGCTAACCGGCAGAGGCTATCTTCGCATTCTCAGAATTTCCAGGACCATCGCAGATATGAACGGACACGATAACATCACATCTGAAGATCTCAAGGAAGCAGCACTCTACAGACTTCCCGACAAGACCTTCTGGAATTGGGGGTAATTATGGAATATACGACCTTTTCTCAACCCCGGGTCGGCAGTACAGACATGTGGCTGTGGCTGTGCAGCATCCCGGATATCACAAGATCACAGATTGCTCAGGTCCTGTCTGTCTTCGACTCACCGGACGAAGCCTTCACCGCTCCGGAAAACGAATATAAGGCACTTATGAGCGGAAGCCGAACACCGATCTGGCTCAGAAATCTCCTGAGCCGCAGAAACGATGATTTTCTGTCACTTGTCCATGCAGAATTAAACGATAAAGAGATCAGTTTCGTCAGCTGCGAAGATCCCGGATATCCGCATCGCTTCAGCGCCTGCCCCGATCCACCCTTCGGCTTGTTTTACCGCGGCTCTCTCCCTGACGACAGTATAAAAACAGCCGCCATCGTAGGTTCCAGGGCCTGCACCGCCTACGGAACTTCCATGGCCACTGCTATATCCAGGCTGCTTACCGAACAGGGAGTCAGCATTATAAGCGGGATGGCAGCGGGTATCGACGCTGCCTCTCAACGGGCCGCTCTGGAATGCAGCGGGCGATCCTACGGTGTTTTCGGCTGCGGGGTGGATATCTGTTATCCCACCAGCAATATCGAGCTCTATGACACCTTACCGGCTGCAGGCGGTATCATATCCGAGTATCCATGCGGCACACCGCCTCTCAGCCACAATTTTCCTCTGCGCAACAGGATCATATCTGCGCTTTCCGATCTCGTTATTATAATAGAAGCAAGAAAAAAGAGCGGCGCACTGATTACAGCGGATGCCGCCCTGGAACAGGGAAAAGAAGTGTATGCTCTGCCCGGAAGATGTACCGATATGCTGAGTTTCGGATGCAATCGGCTTATCTCACAGGGTGCCGGGATCATCATCACGCCTGAAGAATTTGCAGCACATTTGCAGGAGACAGGGTTTCTGAACGAGCCGGGCGGATCATCTGAATCCCGCCCCGGGAAAGATACCGCCTTCAATGTATCGGATCCTGATCTTCGAAGGATTCTGAGCCGACTCAGCGAAACGCCGGTCAGCCCGGAAGCAATCTGTAAAGCCACCGGCATGTCCATAACCGCGGTATTGACCGGGCTCATGGATCTGCAGCTTCAGGGAGCGATCAGAGAAATATCAAAAAACAGGTATGTCAGATCCGTGACCTGACATACCTGTCTGCATACTTCTGTTATTGATCTGTTCTCACGTACGCTTTACGCTTACCGCAGCACCATCTCCGATCGGGATGACACTGGTCACAAGATCCTCACTGTGTGTAAGCTCATACAGATAGTCTCTCATGCGCTTGTAGATCGTACGATTTCTTCTGGTGACTGCATAGTGGGATTCGATGATGTCCCCATCCTGCAGTACATTGTCGGAGATCAGTATTCCTCCTGCCCGTAGAAGCCGCATCACTTCGGGCATGAAATTGATGTACTGTCCTTTCGCTGCATCCATAAAGATCATGTCGTAGGGGCCTTCCAGTGTCGGAAGGATCTCTGCGGCATCCCCGGCAAGCAGTTCTATCTTACTTCCCTGCGGATGTTTCGCAATGTTCTCACGCGCCTTTATGATACGGGGCTCGTAGATCTCCATTGTTGTGATACGACAGTTTTCATCGGATCGCTCCGCCATGAGAAGAGATGAAAAACCCGTTGCAGCTCCTACTTCCAGGATCTTCTGCGGTTTCATGATCTCTATAAACATGTGCAGGAAGCTCTGCATAGACTGTCTGATAATCGGCACGCCTTCTTCTCTTGCCTCACGCTGAACCTGTGTCAGTTCAGGGCTGAGAGGACTGTCCAGAGAAGCCAGATATGCCACCATGCGTTCATCTACTATCATTCATCTGCTCCGATGCTCTCTTCAAAACCGCTGATATCCACGTCTGCAACTTTCATGACGTCGGAGCAGATGTGCTGGAAGATACGGCATACTTCCAGTTCTGCCTCCAGATATTCTCTCATGTCGGGATCCCGTCTGATCTGATCCCGCTGTGCCAGCAATGCATTCAGCTCATCCAGATGCACACTGCTGTCCGGACAGTTCTGAATTCTGTACACATTCCTGCGGTAGTCATCCACTACTCTTCTTGCATCTTCTCTTTCATCAAGAATACTGCGCACCTGCTCATATCGCTTAACTTCCGGTGAAACAGCAAGGGCCTGCAGCAATTCTCTAAGGGATATATTCACATCTTCACTCATGTTAGTCTTCCACTTCCATGATGATCGGAAGGATCATCGGATTTCTCTTGGTTCTCTTCCAGATAAAGTCACTGAGAGAATCTCTCATTGCGTTCTTCATCTTGGACCAGTCGGTAATATGATGATCCATGCAGTCTTCCAGCGCGTCGGATACTACCATGGATGCTTCTTCGATCAGGTCTTCTGACTCTCTTACATAGACGAAGCCTCGGGAAACGATATCCGGTCCGGCAAGCACCTGTCCTGAACCTCTGCCCAGAGTCAGTGCAACGATAATGATACCGTCCTCAGCAAGTCTCTGACGGTCGCGCAGTACGATATTGCCGACATCGCCGACACCCAGACCGTCTACAAGGATACCGCCGCTCTGAACGTGTCCTGTAACAAGAGCCTTTTCACCGTCCATCTCCAGAACATCACCGCTGTTCAGCATGAAGATATTTTCCTTCGGGATGCCCAGGGAAGTTGCAAGACGTGCGTTCGCAATTCTGTGGTGGAACTCACCGTGAACCGGAACCGCATACTTAGGATGCAGCAGAGAATAGATCAGCTTGATCTCCTCCTGACAGGCATGACCTGATACATGGGCATCCTGGAAGATAACGTTGGCGCCCTTCATCTCCAGCTCGTTGATCACCTTGGAAACGGCCTTCTCATTGCCCGGGATGGCCTTTGAGGAGAAGATTACTGTATCGCCGGCCTTGATCATGATACGTCTGTGCATATTCGCTGCCATACGGGACAGAGCTGCCATAGACTCACCCTGGCTGCCGGTCGTTACCAGAACGATCTTCTCATCCGGGTAGTTCTTCATCTCATCAACGGTGATCAGTGTGTTGTCCGGAAGCTGCAGATAGCCCAGCTCGGTCGCTGTACCGATAACAGTTACCATGCTTCGGCCTTCAACGACTACCTTACGGCCGTACTTGTATGCAGTGTTAATGATCTGCTGTACACGGTCTACATTCGATGCGAAGGTAGCGATGATGATACGGGAATGCATGTGCTCTGCGAAGATATTGTCAAATGTCTTGCCCACGGTTCTCTCTGACTGAGTGAATCCGGGACGTTCTGCGTTCGTACTGTCGGACAGCAGCGCAAGAACTCCTTTTCTTCCGATTTCAGCAAAGCGCGGCAGATCGATCGCATCACCGAATACAGGTGTGTAATCTACCTTAAAGTCACCGGTGTGCACAACTGTTCCTGCCGGACTGTAGATCGCCAGTGCAACCGCATCCTGAATACTGTGGTTGGTCTTGATGAATTCCACGCGGAACTGACCCAGATTAATAGACTGGCCCGGTTTTACGACCTTTCTTCTGGTATTTTTCAGAAGGCCGCGCTCCTCCAACTTATGATCGATCAGGCCCATTGTAAGTTTCGTTGCATAGAGCGGGATATTGATCTGATCCAGGATATATGTGATCGCACCGATATGATCCTCGTGTCCGTGGGTGAAGACGAAACCTTTTACTTTATCAAGGTTCTCTTTCAGATATGTGATATCCGGGATGACCAGGTCGATACCCAGCATGTCATCCTCCGGAAATGCAAGACCGCAGTCCACAACAACAATACTGTCTTCGTACTCGAAGGCAGTTATGTTCATGCCAATAGACTCAAGACCTCCCAGCGGGATGATCTTGAGTTTTGATGTAATTTCGCTCAAATTATTCCTCTCTTTCTTCCAGAAGCCGGTATGCTTCTCCTCCCAGCGACTCGTGCCAGAAGCATTCCCGACTGTTGCCCGAAAGATGACCTGATAAGTTTCTTCACTTTCATCGGCTGCTCTGCTGCAGCTTCTCCGATACTCCAGCCCCCCCGGATGAAAGTTTCGGAAGCGATCAGATACATCTTCCCAACCTTGGTGTCAAAACCCTGTATTGATATAATTAATGCTGCTTTGATCAATGAATTTTTCGATTGGCCAAACCTTAGCCTCCCATAAATGATACGTGGGCTGCTGCATACAGCATATCCGGTCCTTATCCTTATCACACAGGGGGACCGAAGATCATGTACACAATAGCCGAACAAGCCCATGGGATACACCGCGCACGGCTATCCCATGAGTTTTTCCGCATCAGGTCAGATCTACATCATCCAGAAGGGATGCAAATACTGCGCCTACAGCTGAAAGCTCGCTCTCTTCATCAACCATCTCATAGACAGCTTCCGGATCATCCGTGCTGGAGGTATCCTTAAGGATCCATGCTTCTCCATCGCCTTCCGGTACATCTGTCACAAGCAGGTATGTAATTCCGTTCAGTACAGTCTGTTCCAGTACATAAAACATAACTGCTGCGTCTTCGCCTTCAGGCTGAAAACTAATTCTTTCCATATATAATCTCTCCGTTCAATCGTCAGCTCCTGCTGTATCCACAGGTGTCTCATCGCTGTGACCCGCAGCAAGGTAATCAAGATAGCCCTGCAGAATATAGACTGCAGCTATCTGATCAATAAAGCTCTTTCTGTTTTCACGGCGCACGCCTGTCTCGATCAGGACGCGTTCGGCCGCAACTGTAGTAAGGCGCTCATCCCACATATGAACGGGCAGTGACAGACGTTTTTCCAGTTTCTCCTTAAACTCCATCACATGTTCCACTCGCTCACCTTCCGTGTTGTTCATGTTCTTGGGAAGGCCAAGTACCAGGTCTGTGACCTGATACTCCTTAACGAGTTCTTCAATTCGTGCAAGCGTCTTTCTAAGCTTGTTCTCTTCTTTTCTTGTTACCGTCTCAACTGCCTGCGCTGTCAGAAGAAGCGGATCGCTGAGAGCAACACCTACCGTTCTGGAACCATAGTCAAGTCCCAGATATCTCTTGCCGCTCACTTCGACTGCCATGATTTATTCCTGATATACTCGCGCAGCAGTTCCTCTACCAGTTCATCCCTCTCAACCTTCATGATAAGGCTGCGGGCATTGCGGTAGCTGGTGATGTATGTCGGATCTCCGGACATGATATAACCTACCATCTGATTGACAGGGTTATAGCCCTTCTGAGCCAGTGCCTCATAAACGATCTCGATCACCATCTTCACACGGGCTTCGGGATCCGTTCCTACATCAAAGTATTGTGTGTTATTGATTTCAGCCATTTCATCACATCCTTGTCTTACAAAACGATATACTTAACTGCATTTTAATCGAAATGCAGTCAATAATCAACCCTGCATCGGCTCGAAAAGCATGGCACCGGTAAGGAGCGGCAGCTTGCGCAGCTTTCCTTCAAGCACCATATTCGTGTAATCACGATCTGCCGGAATAGCAGTTCTGATGTATTCTTTCGTATATCCGGAGTAATAAGTGATGCCGTTGCTGGTGAACGCTTCCTCGAAAAGAACCTGTGCATTTTTTCCGATATGACGCTCTTCGTAGGCTGCTTTATTGATCTTATTCAGGTCCAGCAGCACATCGCTTCTGGCCGCTTTTACGGCTTCTGCGATCTGTCCGGACATAGCATCCGCCCTGGTTCCCGCTCTTCTGGAATACTTGAATACGTGTGTTTCATAGAACTGAATGCGTTTCAGATACTCAACGGTTTCAGCGAATTCTTCCTCTGTTTCCTGCGGGAAGCCCACAATAATATCTGTAGTCAGAGCAGGATCGTCAAACCATGTACGAAGCAGGTCCACACCCTTTTCGAATTCAGCTGTTGTATACTTTCTGTTCATTCTCTTAAGCACACTGTCGCAGCCGCTCTGAAGAGAGAGATGGAAGTGCGGGCAGAACACGTCCATCTGTGAAAGCGTTCTCACAAAATCTTCTGTTACGACACCCGGTTCCAGAGACCCGAGACGAATTCTCTTTACTCCCGGAACGGCTGCTGCTTCCTCGATCAGATGCAGCAGAGAATCCTTCTTTTCGAAGTCTGTGCCGTAGGATGTCAGATGAATACCTGTCAGTACGATCTCCTGAATACCGCTGTCAGTCAGCGCCTTTACTTCCTCGATAACATCGCTGCTCTCACGGCTTCTTACTCTTCCGCGGGCATACGGGATGATGCAGTAGCTGCAGAACTGGTTGCAGCCATCCTGCACCTTAATATATGCACGGGTGTGCTCTTCTGTTCTGTCGATCTTCAGATTCTCATATTCGCCGGTATGGTTGATGTCGATCACTTCCATAGTTGCTTCTGTCTTCTCTTCCTCCGGCTCGCTGTCTTCAGCATTGTCCGGAAGGAGAATCTTGTGATCTGTATCTCCCAGCTTTTCCTTTTCTTCGAAGAAGTGATCCAGAATTCCCACAAGATCCTTCTTCTTATTGTTTCCCACGATGATGTCGGCATCGATGTCATGACCTGTCTCATCCACAGCAGTCTGAACATAGCAGCCTGCTGCCACGATGACAGCATCCTCATTCATTTTTCTGGCCTTGTGCATCATCTGTCTTGATTTACGGTCAGCCACATTCGTCACGGAACAGGTATTGATAATATATACGTCTGCCCCCGGAGCGAAGGGCACGATCTTATATCCGGCCTTCTCAAGCTGCTGCTGCATGGCTTCTGTCTCGTAGGCATTTACCTTGCATCCCAGGTTGTGTAGTGCGGCAGTTCTTTCATTCATATCATTCGACTGGCTCATAGTCACTTCCTTTAATTCTGTCTTTTTTCGTTACGGGTAGATTTTCGTCTTCTTGACTTTTTACATCCTTACGTTTAAGATGATACTAATTCGGAGGCCTGCTCCGAATATACACCATACTTACTATGGAGGCCAACAATTATGAAGACAGTAAGAATTTCTCTTAATTCCATCGACAAAGTGAAATCATTCGTTAACGATATTTCCCACTTCAACAACGATTTCGATCTGATCTCCGGAAGATACGTAATCGACGCTAAGTCCATCATGGGTATCTTCAGCCTGGATCTTTCCAAGCCGATCGACCTCAGCATCCATGCTGATGAAGAGATCGAAAAGATCATGGAGACTCTGAAGCCGTATCTTGTTGAAGAATAAACATTTGTCTGTTGCAGAGAAAAAGAAAACATAAGCTGCCACTGTGCACCGCATCGGTCACAGTGGCAGCTTTCTTTTTTACTGAACCCAGACTACCTCGTTCGTATCGATAGCAGCCTGTACCAGCTCATCGATCTTCTCGGTAAGCTTCAGCTCTGACTTCTTGATAGACTTCAGATTCGGCTTGGTTACCGGATGCTTTGCAACGAAGATAGTGCAGCAATCCTCGAACGGAAGAATCGATGTCTCGTATGTTCCGATCTTTTCAGAGATATCCACGATCTCCTGCTTATCGAAACCGATCAGCGGTCTGAATACCGGAAGTGTGCATACTTCGTTGGTAACTGCAAGAGACTGAATGGTCTGGCTTGCAACCTGGCCGATGCTCTCACCGGTGATCAGTGCATCGCAGCGGTTCTCTTTCGCGAAGTGCTCAGCGATCTTCATCATGTATCTTCTCATGATAATGGTCAGCTCATCATGCGGGCACTTATCATAGATATACAGCTGAATGTCTGTGAAGTTGACGATGTTAAGGCGAATCGGTCCTGTATACGGAGCGATCTCCTTAGCCAGATCGATAACCTTCTGCTTAGCTCTCTCACTTGTGTATGGCGGAGCATGGAAGTATGTAGCATCGATTGCTACACCACGCTTGGATACCATCCAGCCTGCTACCGGGCTGTCGATACCGCCGGAAAGAAGGAGCATTGCCTTACCATTGGTGCCTACCGGCATTCCGCCCGGTCCCGGGATGATCTGAGAATAGATGTAAACTCTGCTGCGGATCTCTACGTGGATCTCCAGCTGCGGCTCATGAACATCTACTTTCATCTCCGGATATGCATCCAGTACTGCTTCACCGAGAATACTGGAAACTTCCATGGACTGAATCGGATAGGATTTCTTGGCTCTTCTTGTGTTGATCTTGAATGTCTGGTTGTGAACATCATAGGACTCAGCCAGGAAATCAACAACGTACTGCTTCAGATCATCAATATCATCGCCATCTTTTACCACTACCGGGCAGATACCTACGATACCGAATACATGCTGCAGCGCATTGACTGTCTCCTCGTGATCGAAGTCACTCAGGCAGTCTACATAGACTCTTCCGCTTTCACGGCGCACACCGTATTCTCCATCCAGATTTTTCAGTGCGTGCTGGATCTGACGGGCAAGTGCTTCCTCGAAGAGGTAACGGTTCTTACCTTTAACACCGATCTCACCATATTTGATCAGATATGAACGAAACATATATTAGTCACTCCCTTATATGAAAAGCTTCATTAACGTCTGGAGTATCTTCTGAGCATGGGAACCAGCTCCCTGATACATTCCAGTGCGTAATCTACTTCTTCAGGCGTTGTGAAACGGCTGAAAGAAAAACGCAGTGTTGCTTCCGCAGTTTCCTGTGAAAGATGCATCTCCTGCAGAACAGTGCTGACAGGAAGCTTCTTATTCGAAGAACATGCGGAACCTGCTGACACGGAAACGCCCTTGTCCTCCAGTGCATGAAGCAGAACTTCACTTCTGACACCGACAAATGCTGCGCTCACGATCCACGGTACATTCGGCTCGGTGATACTGTTGATCACTACCTGATCCATCTCCTTAAGTCCTGACACAAGTCTGTCCTTAAGCATCTGAAAATGTGCCGTATTGTCAGAAAGATTATCATAACAGTCTTTTGCCGCTTGCGCAAGTCCTGCTGCTCCCGGAACATTGTCCGTACCGGAGCGCATGCCGCCCTGCTGGCCTCCGCCAAGCATCATCGGAGTGATCTTGGCACCATTCTTCACATACAGGAAGCCGGTACCCTTGGGTGCATGGAGTTTATGTCCGCTGATCGACATCAGGTCGATATTCAGTTTAGATGGGTTGATCGGCAGCTTGCCATAACCCTGAACCGCATCCACATGGAAAAGAATACGCCTGTCATATGCCTTGATGATCTTTCCAGCTTCTTCGATGGGTTCCAGAGCGCCGACCTCATTGTTGACCATCATGATGGAGACAAGAGTCGTGTCAGGTCTGAGAGCTGCTTTCAGTTCTTCGAGATCGATATGTCCCTCTCCGTCTACACGGAGGAATGTTGCTTCGTAGCCTTCCTCCATCAGGTGATGTACAGGCATCAGTACAGACGGGTGTTCCACCGCTGTAGTGATCACATGCTTGCCTCTGCGGCGATTGGCGAATGCGCCTTCCCGGATGGCCCAGTTGTTGGACTCAGTAGCTCCGGATGTGAAGAAGATCTCTCCCGGATTGCAGTGAAGTGTGGACGCCAGGGTCTCTCTTGCGCTGCGCAGAACCTTCTCTGCTTCCAGTCCTTTCAAATGTTTCGAAGAAGGATTACCGAATTCCTCCGTCATCACCTTTACAACTACGTTTTTTACATCTTCAGTCACATAAGTCGTCGCTGAATTATCAAGATATGCTTCCAAGGGTCTTATTTCCTTTCTACGGTGCATCTGCACCTTCCGAACTGTATATTCAGTCCTCTTCCACTAAACCAGGCTCTTTCTTTCCCTCGAGATGGAACATCAGTGCTGACAGCACAGTCATTCCCGCTGTCTCGGTTCTGAGAATTCTTCTGCCTAACGTGATGGCGTGACCGCCTGCTTCCAGTACCTTCTGTACCTCTGCGGGATCGAATCCGCCTTCGGGACCGATAAAAATACCCACAGACTGTCCGGGCTTAATATTTTCGATCACTTCTCTTGTGTGATCCATATCCTCGGAGAGCTCATAGGGTATCAGGATGCAGTCAAGTTCAGATGCTTCCTGCAGAGCCTGAGCGAAGGTTTTAAGCTCAGCCACTTCCGGAATGATCATTCGTTTAGACTGCTTGGCTGCACTCTCGGATACCGCATTCCAGCGTCTGATCTTGTTGGCAGCCTTCTTGGCATCGAGTTTCACGATGCTTCTCTTAGTATCTACGGGAACGACTCTGTAAGCTCCGAGTTCAACAGCTTTCTGAACAACTGTCTCCATCTTATCGCTCTTAGGCAGTCCCTGATAAAGTGTGATCTTAGAAGGAAGCTCGATATCGGACTCCTCCACCCAGCAGATATTGCAGATAACGCGATCGGCTTCTATCTCGCTGATCTCACATCGATAATCCTTGTTATCTTCACCGGTGCACAGGCGAACCTGTTCACCGGGTTTCATACGAAGGACATGGCCGATATGATTGACATCGGGTCCTTCTATAATAATTTCATTCTTACCGATCTGTTCCGGTTTTACGAAGAAATGGTACATACTCAGTTTTTCCTCGCTATGATGCAGACCCATTCGCCCTGATGGTCGATCTCCATGATCTCCAGTCCTGCTGCCAGTACTGCTGCCTTAACATCTTCTTCCTTCATATCGATGATTCCCGATGTGATGTAGATGCATCCGCTCTTCATGTGAGAGATCACTTCCGGTGTCAGTGCGATCAGGACCGGTGCCAGAATGTTGGCTGTTACGATATCATACTTCTCATAACCCGCCTGATCCTGGATGGCCTTATCGTCAATGATGTTTCCGAGAAGCAGTTCCATGCTGTCTGCCGGCAGATCATTCGCTTCGAGGTTCTCTGCTACAGCATTAACTGTGCAGGGGTCAAGGTCTGTTCCCACCGCATGAGCTGCACCGAGTTTCAGCGCAGCGATAGAAAGAATACCGCTTCCTGTTCCTACATCAAGGAGCTGCATGCCGTCCTTCAGATACTTCTTCAGTGCACGAATGCAGAGCTGTGTTGTCTCATGCATGCCTGTTCCGAAAGCTGTACCCGGATCAATATGAATAACCATCTTATCCTGATCCTCTTCCTTCATCTCTTCCCAGGAAGGAATCATCTGAATGTCATCCACATAAAACTGATGGAAATACTGCTTCCAGTTGTTGATCCAGTCCTTGTCCTCGGTGACAGACTCTTCAATAGTACATTCACCGATATCCGTGAACTGCTTCAGATCGTCAAGTTCCGATCTGACTCTGGCAAGAACAGCCTCATTGTCTTCCTCATCATCCAGATAAAAATCAAGATATGCGATACCATCATCCTCTACTTCCGGCATGATATCCACGAACATCTGATCTTTCTCTTCTTCTGTAAGAGGTACCTTATCTTCGATCTCAACGCCTTCGATTCCGGCATCTGCCAGAGATGCGATTACAATATCTTCTACTCCTGAACGAATTTTAAGACGATATTTATTCCACTGCATATAATATGTGGTTCCTTTCTTTATCTAGCTGATTAGTTCTGGTCACCGTAACCGTCCGGGTTCTTCTGCTGCCAGTTCCAGGAGTCAGCGCACATCTCCTCGATGCCATACTCAGCCTCCCAGCCAAGTTCATTCTTCGCCTTGGTCGGATCGCAGTAGCATGTTGCGATATCACCTGCACGTCTCGGCTTGATCTCGTATGCGACTTCATGTCCGCATGCCTTTTCAAATGCCTTGAC
>R21__coassemble_1897_pt1 | contig 13134 bp, 7 predicted proteins | sample R21__metabat2_low_PE_028 | metagenome-assembled genome bin R21
TGGGCACTGATTTTTTCGCCACCCCTGCACCTTCAGCCACCAATGTGTTTAACGGGTATAAAAAAGCAGAGCCATCGCACCTTACCGATGCAATGACTCCGCTATATATTACTCCGCTACGTCGTTACTTCGAATTATTCGAAGCTTTCCGGATCAACCTTAACTACTACGTGATCCAGTTTCCAGATCTCATCCACGTACTGCTGGATGGTTCTGTCAGATGTGAACTTACCGCTGCAAGCGGTGTTCAGCATTGCCATCTTAGCCCAAGCCTTCTGATCCTTATAAGCTTCAGCATATCTGCGCTGTGCATCAGCGTAGGACTTGAAGTCAGCAAGGATGAAGTACTGGTCCGGCTTGCCATACTTGTTGGTAAGCAGGGAGTCGTAGATCTCACGGAACTGTTCCATGTCTCCACGAGAGTACTCGCCGTTGATGAGCTGCATCAGGACACGTCTGATATCCTGGTCTGTGTTGAAGTAGTATGTCGGATCATATCCGCCGTTCTTCTCGAAGTTCATAACTTCGTCGCAGGACAGACCGAAGATGAATGCATTCTCTTCGCCAACTTCTTCAACGATCTCAACGTTAGCACCGTCCATGGTTCCAACAGTCGGAGCACCGTTCAGCATGAACTTCATGTTACCGGTACCGGAAGCCTCCTTGGAAGCTGTGGAGATCTGCTCGGAAATATCAGATGCCGGGAAGATCAGCTCTGCGTTGGATACGCGGTAGTCTTCGATGAAGACAACCTTCAGCTTGCCGTTGATGGACTTATCGTTGTTGATTACCTCAGCAACGTTGTTGATCAGCTTGATGGTCAGCTTAGCACGACGATAGCCGGCAGCTGCCTTAGCACCGAAGATATATGTTCTCGGGAAGAAATCCATCTCCGGATGATCCTTGATCTGGTTGTACAGATACATAACATGCAGGATGTTAAGAAGCTGTCTCTTGTACTCGTGCAGTCTCTTAACCTGTACGTCGAAGATTGAGCGCGGGTCTACTTCGATACCGTTGTGCTCCTTGATGTACTTAGCAAGACGCAGCTTGTTCTGATACTTGATGTTCATGAACTCCTGCTGAGCCTTCGGGTCATCAACGTAGAGCTTCAGCTTGCTGATCTGCGGAAGATCTGTGATCCACTCGTCGCCGATGTGATCTGTGATCCAGTCAGCAAGAAGCGGGTTAGCATGAAGCAGGAAACGTCTCTGGGTGATACCGTTGGTCTTGTTGTTGAACTTCTCCGGGAACATCTCGTAGAAGTCATGAAGCTCACGCTTCTCAAGGATCTCGGTATGAAGTCTTGCAACACCGTTTACAGAGTAACCTGCAACGATAGCAAGGTTAGCCATGCGAACCTGACCGTCATAGATGATGGCCATCTTAGCAACCTTATCCTGGTTACCCGGATACTTGTTGCCTACTTCGATCAGGAAGCGGCGGTTGATCTCCTCAACGATCTGGTATACACGCGGAAGCAGACGGGAGAAGAGCTCGATCGGCCATTTCTCCAGAGCCTCTGCCATGATGGTGTGGTTGGTGTAAGCAACGGTCTTCTTGGTGATCTCCCATGCCTCATCCCACTCCAGATGCTCATCATCCAGAAGGATTCTCATAAGCTCTGCTACTGCAACAGTCGGATGAGTATCGTTCATCTGGAAGGTGTTCTTCTCGTAGAACTTGTGGATATCATCATGTTTCTTCTTGTAGCGAGCGATCGCTTCCTGAACACTTGCAGAGATGAAGAAGTACTGCTGTTTCAGTCTCAGCTCTTTACCTGCATAGTGGTTATCGTTCGGGTACAGAACCTCTACGATGTTGCGAGCCAGGTTCTCCTGCTCAACTGCCTGACGGTAGTCACCGCGGTCGAACTCGTCCAGCTTGAACTCGTTGATAGCTTCAGCATCCCATACACGAAGAGTGTTAACTACATTGTTGTTGTAGCCAACGATCGGCATATCGTACGGTACTGCGCGAACAGACTGATAACCCTCCTGAACGAAGTGGTTTCTCTTGGTCTCTTCATCGTATACAGTCTTTACATAGCCGCCGAACTTAACGATCTTAGCATATTCCGGTCTTCTGAGCTCGAACGGATTGCCGTGCTTGAGCCAGTTATCCGGAACTTCCTTCTGATAACCATCTTCGATCTTCTGCTTGAACATACCGTAGCGATAACGGATACCGCAGCCGTATGCCTGGTAGCCCAGAGTTGCAAGGGAATCCATGAAGCATGCAGCCAGTCTTCCCAGACCGCCGTTACCGAGAGCTGCATCCGGCTCCTGGTCTTCGATAACGTTGATATCGAAGCCAAGCTCGTCCAGAGCTTCCTTAACCTCTTTGTAAGCTGTCAGGTTGATCAGGTTGTTGCCCAGAGCACGTCCCATCAGGAACTCCATGGACATGTAGTAAACAACCTTCGGATCATCCTGCTGGAACTGTTCCTGGCTTGCCATCCAGTTGTCGATGATAACATCTTTAACTGCATAGGATACTGCCTGGAAGATCTCCTGCTGATTAGCTTCCTTCAGGGTCTTACGGTACAGGGTACGGATATTGTCCTTAACCTGCTCTTTGAAAGTATCTTTGTCGAATCTCTTATTCATACACACCTCACTGCTTCTGTACGCCGAGCGTTACATCTTCTCCGTTGATGTTCCAGTCTTTCTTGTAACCCTCTACGGTTCCGTTCACGATCTCGTCCGCAAGAACGTCCTTGCAGATCTGCTCGTTGTAACGTTCCAGAATTTCCGCGATTCTGGTGTTTCCTTCAGCATAGACCTTGATGCGGTCCATTACTTCGAATCCTGCTTCCTTACGCATCGTCTGGATCTTGCTGGTCAGCTCTCTTACGAAGCCCTCCTCAACCAGCTCATCTGTCAGATTCGTATCAAGAACAACAGTTACTTCTCCTTCAGTCTGTGAAACGAAGCCTTCTACCTGCTTCGGCTCGATCAGAAGATCTTCCTCAGTCAGTTCAACAAGAGTTCCGTTTACATCGAACTTAAGGGCTCCATCTGCCTTCAGAGCATCCATAGCATCATTGCCGTCTACCTCAGACAGATATTTCTTGATGCCGCCCAGCTGCTTGCCATACTTCGGGCCTACAGTACGAAGCTGCGGCTTGAAGATATAGGAAGTGTAAGCACGAACATCATCTGTGAACAGGATATTCTTAACATTCAGCTCATCGGTGATAACGTCATGGAAGTACTCGGAAAGTTCCGGTGCCTTAACGAACATCTGACCGATCGGCTGACGGTTCTTGATATTAGCAGTATTTCTTGCACTTCTGCCCAGAACAACGATCTTCAGGACCTCATCCATGCTCTTCTCCAGATCAGCATCGATGTGAGATTCCTCAGCAACCGGGAAGTCGCACAGATGGATGGATTCCGGAGCGGACGGATCAACCTTCGCAACGATGTTGCGATAGATCTCCTCTGTCATGAACGGGATCATCGGTGCTGCTGCCTTGCAGACAGTAACAAGTGCAGTATACAGAGTCATATAAGCATTGATCTTATCCTGCTCCATGCCTTTAGCCCAGAAACGGTCACGGCATCTGCGGACATACCAGTTACTCATATCGTCAACGAAGCTTTCCAGAGCTCTGCAGGTCTCCGGAATCTTGTATGCATCCAGCGCACCATCCACAGCCTTAACCATGGTGTTCATGCGGGAAAGCAGCCACTTATCCATAACCGGAAGCTGATCATAATCCAGGCTGTACTTAGTCGGATCGAATCCGTCAATGTTAGCGTACAGTACATAGAACGCATAAGTATTCCAGAGAGTACCCAGGAACTTACGCTGTCCTTCCTGAACAGCCTTGTCATGGAACTTATTCGGCAGCCACGGAGCGGAGTTGCTGTAGAAGTACCAGCGAATAGCATCAGCGCCGTGCTTTTCGAGCATCTCCATCGGGCTTACTGCGTTGCCCTTGGACTTACTCATCTTGTTTCCGTCGCCGTCCAGTACCAGACCCAGAACGATAACGTTCTTGAATGCCGGCTTGTTGAACAGCAGGGTTGCCTCTGCATGCAGAGAATAGAACCAACCACGAGTCTGGTCTACAGCCTCGGAGATGAAGCTTGCCGGGAACTGTTTCTGCTCGAAGAGTTCTTTATTTTCAAATGGGTAGTGAAGCTCAGCGTACGGAGCAGCACCTGAGTCGAACCAGCAGTCGATAACTTCCGGTACACGGGACATCTCGCCGCCGCACTCACACTTGATCTTATACTTGTCAACATACGGTCTGTGAAGCTCTGTGGTCTCAGCAGACGGATCTCCTGAAAGCTCAGCCAGCTCTTTACGGCTTCCTACTGCGATCTGCTTGCCGCAGTCCGGGCATACCCACATGTTGAGCGGTGTTCCCCAGTAACGGTTTCTGGAGATACCCCAGTCCTGAATGTTCTCCAGCCAGTTTCCGAAACGGCCGCTTCCCATTGTCGGCGGGATCCAGTTGATCTCTTTATTGTTGTTTACCAGGTCATCTCTGACTTCTGTCATCTTGATGAACCAGGATTCACGTGCATAGTAGATGAGCGGTGTGTCACATCTCCAGCAGTGCGGGTAATCATGCTCGAACTTCGGAGCTGCGAACAGAAGGCCTCTCTCGTCCAGATCCTTCAGGACTTCCGGATCGGCGCTTACTGCACCTGCCTTAACCTCAGCAGCGGTCGGCTTGCAGCGCATTCCTGCGAACTTGCCAGCTTCCGGCTTCATGCGGCCGTGATCATCAACCATCTGTACGAACGGCATGTTGTACTTTCTGCCGACACGAGCATCGTCTTCACCGAATGCCGGAGCTTCGTGAACGATACCTGTACCGTCAGTCATGGTTACGTAGTCATCGCACTCCATGAAGAATGCCTTGCCGTGCTGTTTTGCAACAGCTTCTGCTGCGCAGTCATACAGCGGCTCATATTCCTTGTACTCAAGATCCTTACCCTTGCAGGTCTCAAGAACTTCGTATGCCGGCTTGCCTTCCGGATTCTTCTCTTCGTCTTCAGCAAGCGGTCCGAGTACACGATCAAGCAGAGCTTCTGCCATGATGTATGTGTAGCCGTCGATGCACTTTACTTTAGCGTAAGTCTCATTCGGGTTTACGCAGAGAGCGATATTTGACGGAAGAGTCCACGGAGTTGTGGTCCATGCCAGGAAATATGCATCCTCATCCTTGATCTTGAAGCGAACTACTGCAGAACGCTCTTTCAGAGTCTTGTATCCCTGAGCTACCTCGTGGGTAGAAAGCGGAGTTCCGCAGGACGGGCAGTAAGGAACTACCTTGAAGCCCTTATAAAGAAGGCCCTTGTTGTGGATCTCTTTCAGAGCCCACCACTCGGACTCGATATAATCATCGTAATAGGTAACATAGGGGTTATCCATGTCAGCCCAGAAGCCGACTTTACCGGAGAACTCTTCCCACATTCCCTTATATTTCCAGACGGATTCCTTACATTTCTGGACGAACGGCTCAAGACCATAAGCCTCGATCTCATCCTTGCCTTCGATGCCGATCTCCTTCTCAACTTCCAGCTCAACCGGAAGTCCGTGAGTATCCCAGCCGGCTTTTCTCGGAACCTGGTAGCCCTTCATGGTGCGGTATCTCGGAATCATATCCTTGATAACACGGGTCAGTACATGTCCGATGTGGGGCTTACCGTTAGCGGTAGGCGGTCCATCGTAGAACATGAACATGGGGCTTCCCTCACGCTGCTCGACACTCTTGTTGAAGATGTCATTTTCTTTCCAGAATGCTTCGACTTCACCTTCGCGCTGTACGAAGTTCATATCCGTCGATACTTTATCGTATAACATGTCTAATCTTCCTCCTTCAGAAAGAGCGATATGCGTTTCTCGTCCGCACATCGATGATATGTTTCTACCTGTATTCGAATTGATACAGATAGGCTAGGATATTATAATCGAAAGTTCTTTCGAAAGCAAGATTTCGCCCGTAAATGCAGTCTTTTCATGATATACGTGCACAAAAAACTCCGAATGCAGACAACAACTGTCCTCATTCGGAGTTTTTAACAAATACTTTTTCATGATTTGTGCACTTTACTGAGTGCACAAGGTTTTTTTAGTGCATCAACGAAAAAAATGACTGTTTTCATTTTCGTCGCGCCATCAATTTCGAAAATTAATTTCGCAGTTTTGTGTAGTCGAAGACATCTTCTGCTGCCTGAGCATCTGCTTCGCTGTCCTCTGCTGCTGTATCCAGATCCAGTTCTGACAGACCATCAGTATCTGCATCCTCTCTCAGCTCTTCCGGAATCAGTTTCAGGAAGATCGGGTAAAACAGGTGGGTATTCAGTACTGACATCGCAGCGAATCCGATCAGAAGCCATACAAGCGAAAGTGTAGCGATAGTCTGTGTGTTCCAGGCAGTGATGAAGACTGCTGCTACCCATGCAGCACACAGAAGGATGGTTTTCGGAGCATTTGCCACTGCAATAAGAGCGGCATTCTTAACTGTTGCAAGTGTCTTGTTATCGAACTTGGCAAGAAGCGGGAAAACCACGTTGAAGATCATAAACCAGATCACAGCGCCTGCGATCAGGAAGATCTTGAGTACAGCAGCGCTGTTGCCTGCCATATTCTTTACGATCTGCATATCAATGAGCATGAACACAGCCAGAGCAAGCATACACATCCAGATGATCGTTGCCTGGAAGAAGTTCTGCTTAAAGGAATGGAAAAAGGATTTCCAGATGTATCCCTCGCGTCCGTCCTTCTGCTTCTGAGTTACATAAGCCATCGCTGTGCAGGATGCTCCGATAGTGAATATCGGGATGCAGCATACAATAAACAGCAGATTCAGAATGATCAGGTCCGTCAGCTTATTGAGAGCTGTAAATACCGGTCCGTCATAGTTAAACAGTCCCCTCATTATAGGTCTCCCTTCTTCTTCAGCCAGCCAAGTACATCATTCCAGACCTTATTGCGGTCCAGCTCATTCAGCACCTCATGCCGGTCGTCAGGATAGAGGATGATTTCCACATCCATGATCCCGATTGCCTTCAGTTCTTCCGCTACTTTCCGGGGGCCGCTTCCGTAAGCGCCTACCGGATCCTCCTCACCTGCGATCAACAGAACAGGAAGATCTCTGGGGATCTTCTCCAGATGCCTCCTGACCGTCAGGTACTTCAGGCCTGCGAACATGTTATAGTAACCGTTCAGTGTGAAGTCAAACCCGGATGCATCGTTCGCTGCATACTCATCCACTATCTTCTCGTCGCGGGTAAGCCAGTCGTACACGGTGCGCGGATTTTTGATCCGCTTCAGGTAACCTCCCATTGCAATGCCTGCAACCATCTTACTGCAGTAATGCCATCCCTTGAAGGCGGCTATTACTCTGCACAATGTCATACCCAGATCGGCTTCCGCCTTCGTATGACAGGCTGTTCCGCTGATGATCGCTCCATCCAGGCCTTCTCCGTACTGGCACAGATATTGTCTGGCCAGAAAGCTTCCCATGGAATGTCCCAGCAGAACATACGGTACCTCAGGGTACTCGTCCTTCACCAGTTTCTGCAGTTTATACATATCCCTGATCAGACACTGGTTTCCGTCCTTATCGGCAAAATAGCCGAACTGACCGCCCTGCCCCACGGAGCCTCCGTGGCCAAGATGGTCGTTAGCTGCTACGATATATCCTTTTTCTGCAAGAAACAGAGCAAAGTCATTGTAGCGTTCAATATACTCCTGCATGCCATGAGCGATCTGAAGAATACCCAGAATCTCTGTCGTATCGTCCGGTTCCCAGATCTTAGCATGGATCTTATTCTTCTTATCGGAAGAATCGTAATAGAAGTCTTTTACATTTGGCACAATCTATCCGCCAGACGCGCGAACTGCTCCAGCGTCAGAGCCTCCCCTCGAATTGTCTCCTTGATGCCCATTTCCGCAAGGGCATCTGCCACCTGTTCCTTCGTCCAATCAACTTCCGCACTGTTTCCCACCGCATTCACCAGCGTTTTTCTTCTCTGTCCGAACGCTGCTCTGATCAGTGCAAACAGAGCTTTTTCATCCTGCACGGACACCGGCGGAGTATCATAGCACTCCATGTGGATGACCGCACTGCCGACCTTGGGTCTCGGCATAAAGCAGTTGGCCGGTGCATTCGCCACGATTTCCGGCTTCGAGTAAAACTGAACTGCCAGAGAAAGTGCTCCGTAATCCTTGCTTCCCGGTCCTGCCTGCATTCTGAGAGCAACCTCTTTCTGTACCATAACTGTGATGGAACGTACCGGAACATGCTTCTCGAACAGACCCATGATGATAGGAGTTGTGATGTAGTAGGGAAGGTTCGCAACTACGCGTGCCTTTCTTCCACCATTCTTCTCCTGCACCAGCTGATTCAGATCCACTTTCATAATGTCCTCGTTGATCACGCTGACATTCGGATACTCGGAAAGGGTATCCTGCAGAATCGGAATCAGATCATGGTCGATCTCTACTGCTACTACTTCTCTTGCTTTCGCTGCCAGACACTCTGTCAGTGTACCGATACCCGGACCTACCTCGATGGCAAGATCCTCCTCATTTACGCCGGAGGCTTCAACGATACGGTCCAGCACACGCTGATCGATCAGGAAGTTCTGACCGAACTGCTTGCGGAAGGCAAACTCATACTTCTGAACAATGCCGGCGGTCTTCTGAGAAAGCGTTGTCATCTGGGGTGCGAATTCCTCTCTGTCATCACCTGCAGAGCGGTTTCTGCTGCCGGTATATGATTTCTGCTTCTTACTGCCCTTCTTTCCAGCTGCCATATTCACCTCTCCTTATATATTCAATGCTTTTCCCAGTCTCGGGTAAGCGCGACAAGCGTTTTTAATCAGTATCTGTTCACATTCCGGTATCGGAATACCCTTGATCTGCGCGATCATATCCACGATATAGCGAATGTTCGCAGATGTATTGCGTTTTCCCCTGAAAGGTTCCGGAGTCAGGTAGGGACAATCCGTCTCGGTCACCAGATACTCGATCGGGGTATCTTCCACAACCTTTTTCAGAGTCTTTCCGTTCTTGAATGTAACAACTCCGCCGACTCCCAGGAAGAATCCCATCTTCACATACTCTCTTGCCAGTTCCACTGAACCTGAGAAAGCATGGATGATACCGCCGGTGGAATTTCTGTGGTTGTCCCGGATGATATCGAAGGTATCCTGGGCTGCATCACGGCTGTGCACATTGATTGGAAGTCCTTCTTCCTGCGCCAGCAGTATCTGCTTTACAAATGCTTCTTTCTGCACTTCGTGCGGCTCCACATTCCAGTAATAATCCAGTCCGATCTCACCGATGCAGACACACTTATCTGCCCGGCACATCGTTCGCAGTTCCTCCATGGCTGTGTCATCCAGTACCCCAACACTGTCGGGATGGATGCCGACGCCGCAGTAAACATGGGGATAATGCGCAGAGAGGGCCACGCTATTGCGTGCCCCCTCCATGGATGCTCCCATATTTACAACTGCACAGATGTCCTGAGACGGAAGTGCGCCAAGCACTTCCTCCCTGTCATTTTCATACGCCTCGTCATCATAATGTGCGTGTGTATCTATGATCATCAGCAGATCTCACTTCCGGAAGGCATATCCTTGTCCGGTGTCATCAGAGCAAGAGTTCCGTTCTCATCTTCTGCACACAGGATCATTCCCTCGCTTACCATGCCTGCAAGTTTAGCCGGCTGCAGGTTAGCGATGACCATAACCTTCTTTCCCACCATATCCTGAGCACTGTAGCCGCTCTTGATACCGGAAAGAATCTGACGGGTCTCGTTACCGATCTTTACCTGATTGCACAGAAGCTTCTTGGACTTCTTGACTTCTTCACAGGCGATGATCTCACCTACTCTGAACTCAAGCTTATCGAAATCGTCGATGGTTACTGCCGGCTTATGAGTGATCTCCACCGGAGCTTCCTCTGCCTTCTTAGCTGCCTTAGCCGGTTCAGCGCCGCCTTCTTTCTTAGCGTCGCCTACTTCGCCTCTTGCTGCAGCTGCAGCTGCTTCAGCTTTCTGCTTCTCAACGATCACCTGAACCTTCTTCATGATCTCTTTCTCGTCCAGACGAGCGAAGAGGATCTCCGGATCTTCGGTAACCTTGTTGCCGCTCGGATACTGGCCGAACTCGCCCAGTGTATCGAACGCGCGAAGAGAAGTGTTCAGCTGAGATGCGATCTTCTCTGCTGTATCCGGCATGAACGGAGCAAGCAGGCTTGCACCCATGTTGATACCTTCTGTCAGGTTGTAGAGAACAGTAGCAAGGCGATCGCTCTTAGCTTCGTCCTTGGCAAGTGCCCACGGCTCAGTCTCATCGATGTACTTGTTGAGACGCTTGAATACAGCGAAGATATCCTTCAGTGCATCAGCAACACGGAGTTCATCCATGTCTTTCTCAACCTTATCGTATGCACCTGTGCATACAGCCTTAAGATCAGCATCTACTTCCTCTGCAACATTCTTGTTTTCAACAACGCCGCCGAAGTACTTGTTGGTCATGGAGATGGTTCTCTTAACCAGGTTACCCATGGTGTTAGCCAGATCGGAGTTCAGACGCTCGATAACCAGTTCCCATGTGATGACACCGTCGTTTTCGAACGGCATATCATGGAGAACGAAGTAACGAACTGCGTCAACGCCGAACAGGTCAGCCATGTCATCCGCATAGATAACGTTGCCCTTGGTCTTACTCATCTTCTCACCGCCCTGAAGCAGCCACGGATGTCCGAATACCTGCTCCGGAAGCTCCTCACCCAGAGCCATCAGGAAGATCGGCCAGTAGATGGTATGGAAACGAACGATATCCTTACCGATCAGGTGCAGATCTGCCGGCCAGTACTTCTTGTACTGCTCGGAAGAGTTTCCGTCTGCATCATAGCCAAGGCCGGTGATGTAGTTGGAAAGTGCATCAAGCCATACGTATACAACGTGTCCCGGAGCAAAGTCTACCGGAATACCCCACTTGAATGTGGTTCTGGATACACACAGATCCTGCAGGCCCGGAAGAAGGAAGTTGTTCATCATCTCATTCTTTCTGGACTCCGGCTGGATGAAGTTCGGATGGCTGTTGATGTGGTCGATCAGGCGCTGTGCATACTTGGACATTCTGAAGAAGTAAGCCTCTTCCTTTTCCTCATGTACAGTGTTGCCGCAGACCGGACACTTGTTCTCATCTACGAGCTGAGACTTGGTGTAGAATGCCTCACACTCTGTACAGTACATACCATTGTAAGATCCCAGATAGATATCGCCCTGATCATAGAGCTTCTTGAAGATCTTCTGAACCTGTTTCTCATGGTCTGCATCTGTGGTACGGATGAAACGGTCGTAGGAAGTATTCATCAGATCCCAGATCTGTCTGATCTCTCCTGCCTTTTCATCGACGAATTCTTTAGATGTCTTTCCTGCCTGTGCAGCACGCTGCTCGATCTTCTGGCCGTGTTCGTCAGAACCGGTCTGGAAGTGAACATCATAGCCGTCAGCTCTCTTATATCTGGCGATGCTGTCTGCCATGATGATCTCATAGGTGTTGCCGATATGCGGCTTACCTGAGGTGTAGGCAATGGCAGTCGTAATGTAATACTTTCCCTTGTCCATTGTTGGGTTCCTTTCTTAGTTGCGTTTTATATTCACTCTCTACCGTTTCGGTTGAAGTTGATCAGACATCCGTCAAGGATGATCTTTCTCTCTGCCTCGGTCAGTTCACCGAGGGTAACACTGAATTCTACCATGTTTCCTGAAGCGGTATCAATAGTGTAGCCCTTAATAGTCTCTTCTTTATTCACAACTGCGCTGCGGATATCCGGGAAGAAGAGATAATCCAGGTTAGCGAACGGGAGCTTGCTGTCATCCTCATCGATCACGAAGGGAAGCATACCCCAGTTGATCAGGTTGGAACGATAGCGCTTGGTTGCATAGCTGTTCGCGATATTCGCCCAGCCGCCCAGAACTTTCTGGCAGGATGCTGCCTGTTCTCTCGCGGAACCGTCACCCGGTTTTACTGCGAAGATCGTAGAACCAATTCCCAGAGATGCTACTCTCTTCTGAATCTCGGTATCGGTATCAGCGACGATCTTTTCTGCCTGCGGATACTGTTTTGCGATCAGTTCAAGAACTGCTGCTGCCTCCGGCAGTGCTTTCTTCACTTCGTCAAGATCAGCTGCACTTTCAATAGCCTTCTGTCCTGCCTGAACGTCCTTCGCACGTCCTACATACTCCGGATCCTTTCTGGACAGAGTAAACTCTGCAAGGCCCAGCGGGTTGGAGCGATAGGAGCTTGTCTCACCTGACGGGATCAGCTCGTCTGTTGTTGTTACCGGATCATGGATCTCGGAAACGACCTTGAGAAGCAGGTTCTCCGGAAGCGGAGACATTGCCGGCCAGTCCTTAATATTCGGTCCGAGAACAAGTTTCTCGTCCGGCTCAGCTTTGCCGTGGCTGTCGAATACACGGTTCGCATAGATCTTGCTGTCGAAGTGATACTTGGGACCACGGAATTCCACATCCATATCTGTTGCGGCTGTAAGTCTGCCCTGGTTGGCAGCCGTTGCTGCGATAGAGCGGGCATCCATCAGTGCTACAGAAGAGATCTGTCCGTTCTGTACCTTGGAACCTTCTCTGTTCGGGAAGTTTCTGGTGGAGTGACGGATGGAGAAACCGTTGTTGGCCGGTGTATCTCCTGCGCCGAAGCACGGTCCGCAGAATGCAGTCTTAACAACAGCACCTGCTTCGATCAGATCTGCCAGTGTACCGTTCACTGCAAGTTCTCTGTAGATCGGGGTACTTGCCGGATATACGCTGAGGGTAAAGGCATCGCTGCCGATGTATCTGCCGCGGATCAGATCTGCTGCATCGCAGATGTTTTCGAAGCCGCCGCCTGCACAGCCTGCGATGATACCCTGGTCTACCCAGAGACGTCCGTCGCGGACTTTGTTTTTAAGAGTAAAGTCTACCTTATCACCGAAGCTTACGCGGGCACGCTTTTCAACGTCATCAAGAATGTCATCAAGATTGGCGTTCAGCTCATCGATGGTATAAACATTGCTCGGGTGGAAGGGCATTGCAATGGTCGGCTTGATCTGAGACAGATCTACTTCTACGCAGCCATCGTAATATGC
>R21__coassemble_1935_pt1 | contig 12931 bp, 11 predicted proteins | sample R21__metabat2_low_PE_028 | metagenome-assembled genome bin R21
ATCCACTTCTCTATATTCTTGTCGGAAGTGGTTTCTCTGTCCAGATCCACGCTTGTTCTCATCCACTTCACCCCCCCTGTATTTCTTAAATCATATCAAGCCACCTTCTCCATCCAAAAGCGCTTCCCACCAAACAAATAAGACCGCCGCATGAATTTCTTCATACGACGGTCCTATCAATCGCTTGGACGTAATAATTTAATTAAAACTTGCTCGAATTCGCTGCGCTTCTTCTCGCGGCTCAGACATTAAACAGGGTAAGCCTTGTTCTTCTCATCAGCAATGGTCTGATCAACCTTTGTCTGCTGAGCCTGTCTGTACTTGAAGAAGTCTACTGCTACCTGCGGGAACAGAGCGTAGGACAGAACGTCCTCATCCTGCTGCTTCCACTGAGCGCATTCCTTCTCGAATGTCGGAAGTCCCGGTTCAAGATCATCAGCCGGACGATAAGTGATAACCTTAGCGTCACCGATGCACTTCTTCTGAACTTCTTCGTTGAACGGCTTAACTGTTGCGCCGTATTTGCCTGACAGGAAGTCCTTAGACTGCTGCGGAACCATGTCATATCTCTGACCACCGTTAGCCTGAGAGATAACGTTCATAACAGCCTGAGTACCTACGATCTGAGAAGACGGAGTTACCAGAGGCGGCTCACCGAAGTCTTTTCTTACACGCGGAACTTCTTCCAGAACCTCGAAGAACTTGTCTTCTGCGCCCATGTTCTTCAGCTGGCTTGTAAGGTTGGAAAGCATACCACCCGGTACCTGGTACTGAAGGGTCTTGATGTTAACGCCAAGGTTCTTGGTATCCATCAGGCCGCTCTTCAGGCACTCTTCACGATACGGACGGAAGTAATCAGCGATCTCAGCAAGGAGGTTCATATCCAGACCGGAGTCGAATGCTGTACCTCTGAATGCTTCTACCATAACCTCTGTTGCCGGCTGAGATGTACCCAGAGCAAGCGGAGACATAGCAGTGTCGATGATATCTACACCGGCTTCAACAGCCTTCATGTAAGTCATAGCTGCTTCACCTGATGTGTAGTGAGTATGAAGCTGGATCGGAAGATCTGTTGCGCTCTTCAGAGAAGAAACGAGCTCTTCTGCCTTGTACGGAAGAAGAAGACCTGCCATATCCTTGATGCAGATTGAATCTGCGCCCATGTCTTCAATTCTCTTAGCGATGTCCATCCAGTAATCCATGGTGTAAGCATCACCAAGGGTGTAGGACAGAGCGATCTGTGCATGACCTTTTTCCTTGTTAGCTGCCTTAACAGCAGTCTGAAGGTTTCTCAGGTCGTTAACACAGTCGAAAATACGAATGATATCAATACCGTTAGCGATGGACTTCTGAACGAAGTACTCTACTACGTCATCCGGATACGGAGCGTAGCCAAGGATGTTCTGTCCACGGAAGAGCATCTGCAGCTTGGTGTTCTTGAAGCCTGCACGGAGCTGTCTCAGACGCTCCCACGGATCTTCCTTCAGGAAACGAAGGGAAGCATCGAATGTAGCGCCGCCCCAGCACTCTACAGAATGATATCCAACTTTATCCATCTTGTCGATGATCGGCAGCATCTCTTCGGTCGGCATACGAGTAGCGATCAAAGACTGATGAGCATCACGCAGAACGGTCTCAGTAATCTTGATTGGTTTTTTTACAACTTCTGCCATTGTTCAAGTATCCTTTCTCCATTATCGCTTCCCGATGCATTACGCACCGGGAGCGCACGATTTATCCTAGTTTGGATGGAAAACGATTATACACCGAAGATTGCCATGAATGTTCCGGCTGCTACTGCAGTACCGATAACACCTGCAACGTTCGGTCCCATAGCATGCATCAGAAGGAAGTTAGTCGGATCTGCTTCCGCACCGACCTTCTGTGATACACGGGCTGCCATCGGAACTGCGGATACACCTGCGGAACCGATAAGCGGATTGATACGGCCATGAGTCAGCTTGCACATCAGTCTGCCCAGCCATACGCCGCCGGCTGTACCGAATGCGAATGCTGCAAGACCAAGAGCAACGATCTTCAGGGTGCTTACATTCAGGAATGCTTCAGCGCTGGTAGATGCACCAACGGAAGTTCCCAGAAGGATAACTACGATGTACATAAGAGCATTGGAAGCTGTCTCGGAGAGCTGCTTAACAACGCCGCACTCCTGGAACAGGTTACCAAGCATCAGCATACCAACCAGCGGAGCTGTGGACGGAAGAAGCATACATACAACGATGGTGATAACGATCGGGAACAGGATCTTCTCCAGCTTGGTAACCGGACGAAGCTGATCCATCTTGATCTTTCTCTCTTCTTCTGTTGTGAACAGCTTCATGATAGGCGGCTGAATGATCGGTACCAGTGACATGTAAGAATAAGCTGCCACTGCGATCGGTCCCATCAGAGTTGTCTGACCCAGCTTACCTGCAAGGAAGATGGAAGTCGGGCCGTCAGCACCACCGATGATGGAGATAGCTGCTGCAGACTTTCCGTTGAAGCCAAGCAGAATTGCGAGGAAATAAGCTACATAGATACCCAGCTGAGCTGCTGCGCCCAGAAGGAAGCTGATCGGGTTAGCGATAAGCGGACCGAAGTCTGTCATCGCACCTACGCCCATGAAGATCAGGGACGGAAGGATACTCCACTCGTCAAGCTTGTAGAAATAGTAGAACAGGCCGCCGGCATGTTCGATTCCGAGAGCATCAACGGACGGAGCTGAGATAACATCCGGGTAGATGTTAACCAGCAGCATGCCGAATGCGATCGGAACCAGAAGCAGCGGCTCGAAATCATGTCTGATTGCCAGATACAGGAATACCAGAGCAACAAGGATCATGACATAGTTTCCCCATGTCAGGGTCGTGAATGCGGTCTGGTTCCACAGATTTGACAATGTACTTGTAACGTAAGCCATTTTTTACCTCCAGATATTCATGTGGTAAACAGGAATTGTCAGATCTGTAAATTAGTTCATTGTTGCGAGAACAGTGCCGTTCTCAACAGCATCGCCTGTACCAACTTCGATGCTTGCTACAGTTCCGTCCTGCGGAGCAACAACCGGGATCTCCATCTTCATAGCTTCAAGAACGATGATGGTGTCACCAGCCTTAACTGCCTGACCTGCAGCTGCCTCTACCTTGAATACCTTACCCGGTACAGAAGCCTTAACCTGAACGCTGCCAGCGCCTGCGGAAGCTGCTGCCTTCTTCGGAGCTGCCTTCGGAGCTGCTTTCGGTGCTGCCTTCGGAGCTGCTGCTGCCGGAGCTGCTGCGCCTGTGCCTTCTTCTACTGTTACATCATATGCTGTTCCATTTACGGTAATAGTATAGTTCTTCATCTTTTTATCCTTCCTCAGGCGTTGCGCCAGCTTCTCTTGTTATGTTTCTTGATAGAACGGACTACGAAACCATCCGGTGTTGTACCTTCGTATGCTGCGATAGCTGCTGCGATTACAGCAACGATCTCCTCATCGTCTGTTACATCTTCTTCAACTTCTTCGACAACCGGAGCCGGAGCTGCTGCTTTAGCTGCTGCCTGTTCCTTCTTCTTCTTGTCTCCGAAACCACTCAGGTATTTGAAACGGCTGATTACGAAGCTGAGGAATACCAGTGTGCAGAATACGATGCCGATACCCATTACGGTATTCAGACCTGCCTGCTCCATCAGCTTGCCAAGCGGATACTTAACATCCCAGCTCATGGACATGGAGTCCTGAGACATGGTAGTTGCTACAGTAACCTTAGTCTTATCATCAACGTTGTCATACTTTACAGTACTGTCAACTTCGATGGACTTTCCGTCTTCAGCCATTGTATAAGTCTGATCTTCTACGCTTACGAATGCTCCGAGTTCTTCCTTTACATTCATCCAGTTGGTAGCGAGTGCTGCCTGATAGCCGCCTGCTTCTACCATCTGCTCGAGCTGTGCATCAGTCATTGCAGCGATCTGCTCAATGCTGGAAGCAACAGCCTGCTTGTAATAGTCTTCCTCAGAAGTGGGAGCTGCAGTTTCATCTGTCTCAGCGAGCTCGCTGGCAACCTCTGTCTCTACAGCTGCGATCTCAGATTCTACTTCAGCAACAGTTGCCTCGGTAGTCTGCTCTGCGTAAACGTTCATGCTCAGCATACCTGCTGTGAGTCCAGCCGCAAGAAGAACCGCTTTCATTCTGTTTTTCATCTGCGTCACCTCACTCACATTAAACTGTTCCGTGTTTCTTTACCGGTCTGTCTTCTCTCTTGGTATAGAGCATTTCAAATGCACCGATCAGCTGCTTTCTTGTATCAGCCGGATCGATAATAGCATCTACATAACCTCTTCTTGCTGCAGCCTGAGCGCTGGACTGAAGTGTTGCATACTCAGCAGCCTTCTCGTTCAGAGTCTCATTGTCTGCGCCGTCGAACATGATCTGTGCAGCCAGCTTAGCGTCCATGGTGGAGATCTGTGCATCTGTCCATGCAAATACAAGATCAGCGCCTGTACCCTTGCTGTTCATAACGTTAGCTGCGCTTCCGAATGCCTTGCCGATAACAACGTTGACCTTCGGTACATTCGCATTAGCAAATGCGTATGTAAGCTTAGCTGCTGCTCTTGCGATCTTGAACTCAGCATGCTCAGTAGCCTTGAAGCCTGTTACGTTGGTAAGGGTAAGAACCGGGATATCGAATGCATCGCAGAAGTTAACGAACTTAGCTGCCTTAGCACATGCGTTCGGGCAAAGAGCACTTTCGAACTCTTCTACCTTCTTGCCTTCAGCATCGTAAACTTCAGTGCGGTTAGCTACAGCACCAACTGTCTGACCGTTCAGACGAAGGAAACCTGTAACAACATTCTTAGCGAAATCTTTCTTAGTCTCAAAGAAGGCATTGTCATCAGCGATCTGAGAAAGTACAAGTGCAGCATCTCCTGCAGCAGCGTCGATGTCTTCAACCAGACGGTTCAGATCATCGTTGCACTCATCATAGCTTGCATCGTCTTCGTTGTTGGACGGGATCATAGTAACCAGCTCACGGATCGCAGCGAAGATCTCATCTTCTGTTCCTGCGAAGTCAACTGTTCCTGCCTTTTCAGCCTGCCATGCAGCAGATGCAGTATCACACTTCTCAGCGGAATTTCCTGCAAGTGCGTTCGGAGCATTCACGAACAGTTTTCCCTTGCTGCTCTCTACGAATGTAAAGTCGCTAAGCTGGGTAGCGATTGCAAGACCGCCGCCTGCCTGTCCAAGTACTGCTGTAATCTGCGGAATAACGCCGGAAGCCAGAGACTGTTTCAGATAGATCTCACCAAATGCATTCATTGCATCGGTAGCTTCCTGAAGACGAAGGCCTGCACAATCTACCAGTCCGATAACCGGTGCACCCATCTTCATAGCCATGTCGTACAGGTTAAGGATCTTCTTAGCATGCATCTCGCCGATCGTACCGCCGAGTACAGAAGCATCCTGGCTGTAAACATAGACCAGATTACCATCGATCACGCCATATCCGGTGACAACACCGTCTGATGCGGCTGCGGACTGCTGGATGTTAAAATCCGTGCTCCGTGCCGTAACAGAAGCGCCGATCTCAACAAAGCTGTTCTCATCAAGCAAAGAATTAATTCTTTCGCTTGCAAGGCTTTTTGCTGCACTACTCATTTATTCAGCCCTCCATAAAGAATAAAGATTGTTAAAAATTTAGAAAAATCGCATCGGTATTCATGATATATTAATTTAGTAGAAATTTCAAGCGTTTTCACTACTTTGCATATATTTTAACTTTCTAAATAGTGCTAAATGCACTATGCTTTTTTGCCTTGTATACATTATACCCAAAAATGTACTTTTTTGACTTTTACCGCATTTTGCGCTCGTTTTTTCGTTGTTTCACGCGTAACAGCGAAAGCGCCTGACAGGTTTCCCCATCAGGCGCTTTCTCATTTCATCCTATTATACTCTCAGTTCAACATCCGCTTCTCTTTCAGCTTCAGTCTTAAAATTCTCTGCCTTTTCCGGATCCACCTGGGGCAGTTCCTCAACTCCGCTGATTCCGAAGTGGCGCAGGAACTCCTCGGTCGTACCGAATACGATCGGGCGGCCCGGTGCATCGAGTCGTCCCAGTTCGGCAACTATACCGTACTCAACCAGTTTATTCACTGCGTGGTCACTCTTAACGCCTCGGATCTTTTCGATCTCCATCTTGGTAACAGGCTGCTTGTACGCAATGATGGAAAGAGTCTCCATCAATACATCGGACAGATTGATCTTACGCGGTGTGCGCGCAATACGGATCAATGTATCATAATGCTCTTTCTTCGTGCACAGCTGGAAGCTGTCATTCAGTCTGATGATTCTGATACCCCTGTCCTCGGTCTCGTATTCCTGCATCATGCTCTCGGCTATTGAGATGATTTTTCTTTTATCTTCCTGCAGTGCACGCGCCATCTGTTCGGCCGGAACGGCATCACCCATGGTGAACAGTATCGCTTCGATCTCACCCTTCAGCTGTCTATCAGTCAAAATCCATACCGCCTTCCTCGTTCAGGTATTCCTTATTCCATTCCGACTCATCTTTTACCGTGATATTGATCTCACCGAAAGTCTCATCCTGCTGCGCATCGACCTTTCCCATCTTCATAAGCTCAAGGACAGTCAGGAATGTAACGACCACGTAGATCTTACCCTGTTTTCTTGTCAGCAGACTTCGGAAAGTACACTTCTTTTTCTTCATGATGTGGTCTTCCACCTCATGCATGACTGCTCCGGTATCGACTTCCTGCTTCTCGATCTGGCCAAATGTACTTCTGATCGGGTCCACTCGTTCAGCCTCTCTCTTCATAACATCGCGGAAGATCGCGTGGAGAGATGCAAGCGTTACATTCGAGAGCAGATCATCGATATCCACAGGCTGGCGCCATGCTTTAACTTCCTTAGGAAGCTTCTCATCACGGTACATGGTTCTTCCGGCATCGCCTTCAATGCCGCGAAGCTGAACCGACATATACTTATATGTCTTATATTCGAGAAGACGCTGAACCAGTTCCTCACGCGGATCGATTTCCTCGCCTTCTTCATTTTTCTCAGCGGGAAGAAGCATTCTGGACTTGATATCCAGAAGTGTGGCCGCCATTACGAGAAACTCACTCATAACGTCGAGATTGGCCTGACGCATCTGATCCAGATACTCCATATACTGATCAGTGATCGAAGCAATCGGAATGTCATAAATACTGACTTTATTCTTATCAATAAGATGAAGCAGAAGGTCCAGGGGACCTTCGAAAGCTTCCAGCTTGATGGAAAGATCCATATCAACTTCTCCTGAAATCAAGTACGACCAGTTCCGGCGGATTATTAAAGCGGATCGGAATCGTGTGACTGCCAAGACCTGCACTGATGATCATTCTCGTACCGCCTTCGGTAAATGATCCATGATCATACTTAGGAAACGGTATATACGTAGCACCGATAGCACCACCGAGTAAAGGCAGCCTGACCATGCCGCCGTGTACATGTCCCGAAAGCACAAGATCAGCTTTCGCTTCGCTGTAGATCTTCAGATAGTCCGGGTGATGAGCAAGAAGGATACTATACTCTCCATCCTCTCCCTCATTACCGAGAACGCCTGCGATTTCCGCGCTGTCCGGCTTTTTTCTTCCTATTCTGTCATATGCTTCGTCAGGAAGTGTAAAACCGGCGATTCTGAAAGTCTGTCTTCCTATTGTCAGAGACTCATTTCGATTATCCAGACTATGGACGCCTGCCGCATCCAGCTCTGCCTGATATTCATCCCATTCATCCTTATAAACACTGCGGTTGGTCCTGAGCCTGAGCTCGTGATTCCCCATGCAGGCATAAACCGGATAAGTATCAGCCAGCCGATTCATAAGTTCTTTCGCATGATCTGTCTTTACACGTCCAGCCTTGGCTGTCAGGATATCTCCGCCGCACAGAACGAACGCGGGCTTCAGTTCTTCAATAACCTTAAGCAGATCGTTCTTTCCATACTGCAGGGAATGGTTATGAAAATCCGAAAGGAAAACAGCTCTGAGATTTTCCCTGCATCCATCTATTTCATAATGTGTCATCTTGAGCACGGGATGTACCTCCTGATCCGGCACTGCCGGAAGCATATCAACTGCCGTTTATCTTGATCATATACGAAAGAGGCCCCGGTCGAAAACGACCAGGGCTCTTATCTGCACATTAATTGTATTTACGCTTACGAGCAGCCTCAGACTTCTTTTTACGTCTGACACTCGGTTTTTCGTAATGTTCTCTCTTACGAATCTCCTGCTGGATGCCTGCCTTTGCACAGTTTCTCTTGAAACGGCGAAGAGCGCTATCCAGTGTCTCGTTTTCTTTAACGATTACATTTGACATAGTCTCACCTGACCTCCCTCCAGCTGTAAATTGTGCACAATACAACTGTCTGGGTATTTTTACTGCACTGATAGGTATTATTACATACTTCTCCCAGTTCGTCAACACTTTTTAACGATTCGATTCGAATCCGCGATTCCGATTGTTAAAACAGTAAAAGACAACCCAGTCATATTGAATCCATCATATTTTCCGCAATATTTTTGGTTAAAGCACAAGCTTATTTACTATTATAGAATCACTGGAGCTGTGAATCCAGTACTTCTTTAACTTTTTCGAGAGCGGCATTTACGCCTTCCGGATTCTTACCGCCGGCCTGAGCCATATTCGGTCTTCCACCGCCGCCGCCACCTACAAGAGCTGCGATGCCCTTGATCAGGTTGCCTGCATGAGCGCCCTTCTTCATAGCTCCGTCGGTAGCTGTAGCCATCAGGCTTACCTTTCCGCCGGCAACAGAAGCAAGAACTACTACGCCGTCTCCCAGTTTCTCCTTGAGCTGGTCGCCCAGATCACGGAGTCCGTTCATATCTACATCCTTCAGTCCTGCAGCAAGAAGCTTAACGCCCTTGATCTCAACAACGTTGTTCATAACGTCGCCCAGTGCGCTCTGTGCTTCCTTAGCCTTCATGGATTCGTTCTCGGACTTCACAGCCTTGAGCTCATCCTGCAGGCGGCGGATATGATCCGCAAGATTAGCCGGTGAAGCCTTCAGCAGAGCTGCTGCCTCGTCGACCTTCTTCTCCAGATCTTCGTAATATGCACGTACATTAGCTCCTGTCAGAGCCTCGATACGTCTGATACCTGCAGCTACACCGTTCTCAGAAACGATCTTGAACTGACCGATCTGCAGAGTATTCTGTACATGTGTACCACCGCAGAGCTCAGTAGAGAAATCACCCATACGAACAACGCGTACGCTGTCGCCGTACTTCTCGCCGAACAGAGCCATAGCACCTGTAGCCTTAGCCTCGTCAAGTGTCATGACATCGGTGCGAACCTCAAGGCCTTCAGCGATCTTCTCGTTGACCATATCTTCAACCTTCTTCAGCTCCTCAGCTGTCATAGCCTGGAAGTGTGAGAAGTCGAATCTTGTTCTGCCTGCATCCTGGAAAGAACCGGCCTGCTCTACATGAGTACCAAGTACTTCACGAAGTGCTTTCTGAAGCAGATGTGTTGCAGAATGGTTTCTGCATACTGCCATACGGTTCTGAGCGTCAACCTTCAGGCAAGCCTTGTCGCCTGTCTTCAGCATACCCTTAACCACATGACCGATGTGAGCGATCTTAGCACCTGCAACATGCTCGGTAGAATCAACTACGAATGTGCCTGCTGCTGTTTCGATCACACCCTTATCACCGATCTGACCACCCATGGTGCCGTAGAACGGAGTCTCGGAAGTGATGATCGCACCTGCCTGTCCATCAGACAGAGCGGATACAACTGCATCGTCCTCATCTTCTCCGCCAAATGCTGCGATCGCAACGATCTCAGATTCAGCTTCAAGCCCCTTGTAACCTACGAATTCAGAGTGGATATTTACATCCATGTCCTCGTAGATGGTAGCTGCTGCACCTGTGTAGGATGCTGCCTTACCGGACTTCTTACGGTCCTCACGAGCGGTCTCTTTCTGGTTCTTCATAGCCGCATTGAAGCCATCTTCATCTACGGTGAAGCCCTTCTCCTCAAGGATCTCCTTGGTATTATCCAGCGGGAATCCATATGTATCGTAAAGCTTGAACGCATCCTCACCTGACAGAACCTTGGAGCCTGCTGCTTCCAGAGCTTCTTCCATCTGGTTCAGGATATCCATGCCCTGCTCGTAAGTCTTCTCGAACTTCTCTTCCTCAGCGCGGATAACCTTGAGGATGAAATCCTTCTTCTCTTCCAGCTCCGGATATCCATCCTTGGAACCTTCGATCACGTTCATAGCAAGTGTCGGCAGGAAGGAACCCTTAATGCCGATCTTTCTTCCGTGTCTTACAGCACGGCGGATGATACGACGAAGTACGTATCCTCTTCCGTTGTTGGACGGCATGATACCATCAGAGATCATGAAGGTCATGGATCTTGCATGGTCAGTTACGATACGAACGGAAACGTCGCTTTCTTTAGTATCCGGCTGCTCGTAAGCAAGACCGCCTGCCAGATCACAGATCTGATCACGCAGTGCCTTAACGGTATCAACGTCGAAGATAGAACCTACATCCTGTACTGCTACAGCCAGTCTCTCGAGACCCATACCGGTATCGATGTTCTTCTGCTCAAGCTCAGTGTAATTGCCCTTGCCATCGTTGTTGAACTGTGAGAATACTACATTCCATACTTCCATGAAACGATCGCCTTCTCCGCCCATAACATCTTCCGGACCATTGCCGTACTTTTCACCGCGATCATAGTAGATCTCTGTGCACGGACCGCACGGACCTGAGCCATGCTCCCAGAAGTTATCTTCCTTGCCGAACTTGTAGATGCGCTCAGCCGGGATATGCATATCGTTCAGCCAGATATCATAAGCTTCCTGGTCATCTACGTATACAGACGGATACAGTCTTTCCGGATCAAGGCCAACACGCTCTGTCAGGAATTCCCATGCCCACGGAATAGCTTCTTTCTTGAAGTAATCACCGAATGAGAAGTTACCCAGCATCTCGAAGAATGTTCCGTGACGTGCTGTCTTACCAACGTTCTCAAGGTCACCTGTACGAATACACTTCTGGCAGGTGGTTACTCTCTTTCTCGGCGGAACCTCAGAACCGGTAAACCACGGCTTCATCGGTGCCATACCGGAGTTGATGATCAGCAGAGAGGTATCATTGTGCGGAACCAGTGAGAAGCTTCCAAGTCTCAGACACTCTTTTTCCTCGAAGTAAGCGAGGAACATCTCACGAAGCTCGTTAACACCATACTTTTTCATATGTCTGTTGCTCCTGTTCTTTGTAATATATCCATTGATCCCGAGGCAATTGCCCCGGGATTAAAAATCCGTCTTTTCATGATAGCACACGGGTGCTGTCGCTTCAAGCCAATACGATTTTCTTGAAGTTCTTTTTACCCTTGCGGACTGTGATGCCTTCCCCCTGGAGCTGCTCGGCTGTGTATGCTGCCTTGAAGTCAACGACCTTCTCGCCGTCAACCAGAACACCACCCTGCTGGATCGCACGACGTCCCTCACTTCTGGTAGCTGCCATACCTGCTGCAACCAGAATAGAGATCAGATCGATGCTGCCGTCTGTAAGATCAGCCTCAGTCAGTGTTGTTGTCGGGATCTCTCCTGAACCTGCACCTCCGAACAGAGTCTTAGCACTTTCCTTAGCCTTGTCTGCTTCCTCGGTTCCATGAACCATCTGAGTCAGCTCGTATGCAAGGATCTCTTTTGCTTCGTTCAGCTGGCTGCCTTCCCATTTTTCCATCTCTGCGATCTGCTCGAGCGGAAGGAAGGTCATCTTGCGCAGGAAGCTGATAACATCAGCATCGTCTACGTTTCTCCAGTACTGGTAGAACTCGAACGGAGAAGTCTTGTTCGGATCCAGCCATACAGCGCCGCCTGCTGTCTTACCCATCTTGGTACCGTCATGTTTCAGAAGCAGCTTGATGGTCATAGCGTATGCATCCTTACCGAGCTTTCTTCTGATCAGGTCAGTACCTGCAAGCATGTTGGACCACTGGTCATCACCGCCGAACTCCATGTTGCAGCCGTACTGCTCGTACAGCTTGTAGAAGTCATAACCCTGCATCAGCATGTATGAGAACTCCAGGAAGGAAAGACCCTTCTCCAGACGATTTACATAGCATCTTGCGCGGAGCATGTCATTTACTGAGAACATCGGTCCGATCTCACGCATGAAATCAAGGAAGTTGAGGTTTCTCAGCCAGTCACCGTTGTTTACGATCTGTGCCTTACCCTCACCGAATTCGATGAAACGGCTCATCTGCTTCTTGAAAGCTTCTACGTTGGAGTCGATCATCTCAACAGTCATCATCTTACGCATATCACTTCTGCCGGACGGGTCACCGATCATAGCGGTTCCGCCACCGATCAGAGCGATCGGCTTATTGCCTGCCATCTGCAGTCTCTTCATAAGAATCAGAGCCATGAAGTGACCAACATGAAGACTGTCTGCAGTCGGGTCAAAACCGATGTAGAAAGTAGCCTTACCGTTGTTTACCAGCTCACGGATCTCGTCTTCGTCTGTAACCTGTGCGATCAGGTCTCTTGCGACAAGTTCTTCATAACAATTCATAGTATCGTCTCCTTAAAATAGTAAAAGGCCCTCATCCTAACAAAAGGACGAGGGCCTTAAATCTCGTGATACCACCTTTATTCGCAGAAAACTCACGCCCTCTGCCTCAGCAGGTTCTTCGGGATACGCTTCTCCTCCCGGCAAACCCGACACGTATAACGGATGCCACTCCGCCGCAGCCTACTTGATCCGTCCCCGAGGACGAACTGTTCGGTGCAGAACTCCGGGATGTATTCAACCGTGATCTTCTGTGAGCCTCTCACCAACCGGCATCTCTCTGTTCAGACTTTATCACTGTCTACTTGTTCCCATCAAAGTCTTTCCTATATAT
>R21__coassemble_1940_pt1 | contig 12911 bp, 14 predicted proteins | sample R21__metabat2_low_PE_028 | metagenome-assembled genome bin R21
GGGTACTATTCGAGAGAACCTGACATTCGGCATGGATGGCATCAGCGATGAGAAAATCAGAGAGGCGGCAAGTGCTGTTGGTATCGCACATTATATCGAGACGCTTCCGGACCAGTAAGACACAGTGCTCAGCGACAGCCTGAACCTGTCTCAGGGACAGAAGCAGCAGCTGACGATCGCCCGCGCAATGCTTGAGGATAAGCCGATGCTGATCCTGGATGAGGCGACCAGCTCTGTTGATACCCGCACAGAACTTAAGATCCAGCAGGCGATGGACCGGCTGATGGAGAACAGAACATCCTTCGTCATCGCCCACCGCCTGTCAACGATCAAGAATGCGGACCTTATTCTTGTACTTAAGGACGGCGATGTCATCGAGAGCGGCACACACGATGAACTGCTTGCGGACAAAGGTTTCTACCATGATCTGTATATGAGTCAGTTTGAGAAGGTGGCTTAATTTTTATGAGAAAAATCTGGAATGATCTTGATGAAAAATACGCCAAGATCGCATTATACACAGGCATAACAGCACTTCTTACATTTTTCGCAGGCAGGTTTATTCTGTCCCTGGGGCCGGTCATGCACACATTCGGCACAATGGTCAGCGCGGTTGCGGGGCCTCTGGTGATCGGCATCATTCTGATGTATCTGCTCTCACCGGCTGTATCCTGGATCGAGGGAAAGCTTCAAAAAGCTTTCCCTAAGATGAAAAAAGCAAGAACTCTGTCTGTTTTTCTTGTGCTGATCGCGCTGGCACTGTTTGTCGTTATACTGCTTGGCGCTATGGTTGGCCTCGTGACAAGACAGATCTCTCAGATCAATTTTGAGAGTGTGATGGAAATTGTGGAGGCCTTGCAGACGGATTACAAGAGCCTGCTGGATGACGTATATAAAGCTCTTGAAACAGCCGGAATCAGCATACCAAATGTGAATATCGGCGGTATCATCGGAAATATGACCGGCTTTATCACACATGCTTTCTTTGGACTCATCTTCGGCATTTACTTTATGATCGATGGAAAAAATATCGGCGCATACTGGAAGAGAGCTGCGAAGAAGCTGTTTTCAAGCAAAGTAATCACAGTTATGCGGGAGACCGCATCGGATCTGGATGGCTGCTTCGCAGGCTATATCAGAGGACAGATGATGGACGCACTGATCGTTGGAGTTGTTGTGACGATCATTTTTAGTCTGCTGAACATGCCGTACGCAGTATTCATCGGCTTTATCACAGGCGTTGGTAATCTGATCCCTTATATGGGACCGATCCTTGGATATGGATTGATCATCATCATCAACCTGATGAGCTGGAATCCGAGAATGCTGGTCATCGGACTTGTGACACTTGCAGTGAGCATGTTTATCGATGGAAACATCATCAATCCAAGACTGTTGGCTGGCAGTATCCAGATCCATCCGCTCCTGGCGGTCGCATCACTTCTTGCAGGCGGAGCGATCGGAGGTGTTGTGGGTATGGTTGTGGCGGTGCCGGTCGGTGCATTTATCAGGTTACGGTTTGAGAGATATTTAAACAGGGAAAAATGATGGATAACCGGAGGAAGAGTTATGAAAGATTTTTTGAAGTATGTGGCTGAATTTGCACTGATCAGTTATGCGGTCATCATCGTATTCTTTGTGGGATTGGTTGCATTGCTGATCTGGGCACCCGGAGTGCTGATGCATATTCTGCGTGCAATTCTTGTTACTGTTGGGGTGGCAGGCATTATTTATCTCTTGGCTGGACTGGCAAGCATGCTGCATCACATTGCTAAGCATAAGAGGGCATACAGATGATGAGCGGATATCAGGCAGTTTTGTTTTTCATTATCTATGCGTTTCTTGGATGGTGTACAGAGACTTTGGTTTATAGCATAAAAAGGCGTAAGGTTGTCAACCCGGGCTTTGTGCTCACACCTTTCATACTGACCTATGGTGTGATCATGGTGATGCTGATCGCTGTATTGCCATCCTTTGGCGACAATCGCGTGGGCCAGTTTGTTTATACGTTTATTCTGACAGCGGTGATCGACAGTCTGGGAAACTTTATTCTCAGACGTCTGACGGGAGTAGCGTGGCCTTTCAGGCGGGATATCTTTGCCGGTACAGTCAGAGGATTTCTGAGTACGGTTTGTCTTTCAGTCGCATACTTCCTTCTGTATCAGCTATTCCAGCCGCTGCTTGTATTTATACTTCCGTTTATTTCAATTCTGCCGGTACGAATCATCGTATGGATCCTTTTCGGATTGCTGATATTTGACTTTGTTACGACGGTTGGTATCGTACGTCGCGGCCAGTATGCAGATGCCAGAAAAAATTCCCGCAGTCACAGAATGGCGGAGAGGATCAACGATCTGGTATGGAGCCGCCTTGAAAAAGTGTATCCGGGAGTCCGGGAGACAGGAACGGAAGAAACGGAAGAGACATATACTTTTGCAAAGGGTATGAGCTTCGATAAACTGATCTGGGTATTTCTGATCAGTGCTTTGCTGGGCGATCTGATTGAGACGCTCTTCTGTGGATTTGTCAATGGAAAGTGGATGAGCCGGTCATCCGTATTGTACGGACCATTCAGTTTTGTATGGGGAATTGGGGCGGTTATTCTGACAATCGTTCTGTCACCGCTTGCAAAAAAATCAGACAGATGGGTATTTCTAGGAGGTTTCTTTGCCGGTGGCGCGTACGAATATCTTTGCAGTGTATTTACGGAATTGGTATTTGGAACAGTTTTCTGGGATTACAGCCATATGCCGTTTAATATCGGTGGACGTACGAACGTCCTGTTCATGTTTTTCTGGGGAGCACTGAGTGTGGTGTGGGTAAAAAATGTATATCCTGCCATGTCAAAAGCAATTGAGAAAATACCACCGGTTGCAGGAAAGATCATAACCTGGGCAGTATGCGTCACGATGCTGCTTAACAGCGCACTGACCGGAATGGCCATGCTCCGCTATAACAGCAGGCAGGAACATGCAGCGCAAAACTCCCAATACGAAATTTTCCTGGACACACAGTATCCGGATGAATGGATGGAAAAGCGATGGCCGAATATGAGGGTCGTTGAGTAAAATGATTAGAAGATGAGAACATGTAGCTATTCAAGAAGCTCCCCCTTAGCATAGTGCCAAGGGGGATTTTCACACCCTTTTTGGGGATTTACCCTGCATTCTATATTGTTTAGGCGTCATCTTAAAGAGCTTTTTAAAGGCCCTGCAATAGTATTCACTGCTCTGAAAACCACATTCCTGCGCAATTACAGAGATTTTATTTTCTGTTGATGAAAGCAGTTTCGCAGAATAATGCAGGCGGTAGTCGAGCAGATAAGCAATCGGACTGGTGTGAATCCCATTGTTGAAGATCTGCAAAGCACGGCTGGAACTGATGGATACACTGGAAGCTATATCATCCAAAGTAACCTGTTCACTGTAATGATCCTGAATATACTGCATCATGATCTGTAATCTGAACTGTTCACTGCCGGTAGACATACTTTCTTTTTTACTGGAAAGAGGGATGTTGTGATACAGTAATTCCCAGACTTGCAGAAGGCTCTGCACAGTATGAAGCTCATCTGCTTCAGCTTCGAGCTGTAATGAGAATATTTTCTTAAGTAGTTCAAGGACTTTATTCTGCCAGCTGGATGAGGGTTCCAAAACGCATATAGAACAGGCGCTATTGAGCACAGGCTGAATGTATTTCTCGTAAATGAGACTTCCTTCCGGTGCTAGAAGAGTCGGGGAAAAAACAATATTCGGCATCAGATTTTCAGACGTGGCATCAAATCTATGAACCACACGGCTTCCGATAAACATACCGGATCCTGGTTCTAAAATGTATTTACTGTTACCGACCGAAACTGTGACAGAGCCTTCCTGGGCATAGATAAATTCAACTTCCTGATGCCAATGCCATGGAATACAGTGAAAATCCGCATCCCAGATCCGATCCAGATAAAAGCGAAAAGGATAGGCAGGGCTTCCGTGTTCGGTCAGTTCTCTGAGACTGTCGTCAGTATTTACTTTAATGGTAAGTGGTAAATCCTTCATGCTTTCACCTCCGTTACGATATTGTACTATTTATTTCCAATTTAATTCAAGGAATATGTCTAGATAATATGATATAGTTCAATTCGTGACCAGAGAAAATGAAGCGGTCACAGGAGGAGAAGTATTTAAAATGGAAAAGAATTACAGCAAGACGCTTATGGCCTGTTACCTCGGCTTTATTACACAGGCGATCGCGTCCAATTTTGCACCACTCTTGTTTTTGAAATTTCATTCTGATTATGGCATTCCGCTGGGGCAGATTGCACTTATTTCAACAACCTTTTATTTCACCCAGCTTCTGATCGATGTGTTCTGTGCCAAATTCGTGGACCGGATCGGATACAGAGCCTCGGTCATCGCTTCAGAAGTGACTTCGGTAATCGGACTGGTTGGCCTTGCTTTTTTACCGGACCTGCTTCCGAATCATTTTACAGGTATCATTATCAGCGTAATTATATATGCGATCGGCAGTGGTTTGATCGAAGTACTGGTTAGTCCGATCGTCGAAGCGTGTCCGTTTGATCATAAGGAAGCGGTCATGAGTCTTCTTCATTCTTTTTATTGCTGGGGAACAGTGGCTGTCATCCTGCTCTCAACAGTATTCTTCAAAATTTTCGGCATAGATAACTGGAGATGGGCAGCATGCCTTTGGGCGCTTCTTCCGCTTTACAATATCTACAATTTTGCAACATGTCCGATTGAATACCTTGTGGAGGACGGAAATGGAATGACGATCACGGATCTGCTCAAATCACCTCTGTTCTGGTCCGGTATTCTTCTGATGGTATGCGCCGGTGCATCTGAACTATCTATGGCACAGTGGGCATCTGCGTTCTCAGAGTCTGCACTTGGACTGAGCAAGAATGTGGGCGATCTTGCGGGACCCTGCATGTTTGCAGTGACACAAGGTATCAGCAGAACCATCTATGGAAAATATGGCAGCAAGATCGACCTGACCAGGTATATGCTTGGATCCGGCGCATTGTGCCTGCTTTGTTACATAACAGCATCCGTATCTCATAATCCGATGCTGAGCCTGGCAGGATGCATTATCTGCGGTTTTTCAGTAGGTATCATGTGGCCGGGAACGATCAGCATTATGTCCAGGAGACTTCCAACCGGTGGAACAGCAATGTTTGCACTTCTTGCAATGGCAGGTGATATGGGCGGTTCGATTGGTCCGGCAACGATTGGTGCAGTCACCGAGAGAGCACATAATGACCTTCAGCTTGGAATGCTGTCAGCAAGCATTTTTCCGGCGATGCTGATCATTACTTTAATTCTGGTGATTATGCAGAGCAGGAAACCAGAAACGGAAGCAGTTGCTGATACAGAGTAAAATAAGATAAAACAAATATCTGAAGGCGAGCACTCCAATGTGGCAACGATCGCATTCATGGTTGGCTTTGCGGGCATGATGATTTTGGATGTTGTTTTTGGTTAATTACGAAGAGAGAAGAACTCAGTGATGGGTGCTTCTCTTTTTTTTAAATAAAAAAAACACTGTTGACATTAGCCGCAACTAACTGATATACTGCGCACATAAGTTAGCAGCACCTAACCAAAGTAAGCTATAACAAATATTTGCATTTATACAAAGGAGCAGGCAATGAAAAAGAACTTTATTACAGGCCTCACAACAATCACAGCAATCGCATCTCTGGCAGCATCCATGTCAGTGTTTGCAGAGAGCGCAACTGAAAACACTGCAGCAGCAAACAACACAGTGACCATTACAGATGCATATGGTGAAGTAGAAGTGCCGGTAGAGCCGGAAGTCGTTGTTTCCCTTGATAATCGTACTTTCGAGACACTCTCTGACTGGGGTATCGAGCTTGCGGCAGCTCCGAAGGATGTTATGCCGGCTTCATCCCCGTATGTAGCAGATGAGAATGTACAGAATATTGGCAATCACAGAGAGCCGAACCTTGAAGTGATCGCAGCCGTTGATCCGGAACTCGTTATTGTCGGACAGCGTTTCTCATCTTACTACGAGGATATCAAAGCACTTGTTCCGAACGCGGCAGTGATTAGCCTTGATGTGGATGTTTCAGAGGAAGCGGAAGACGCAGGTGCAAACCTTGTGAACGGGCTGAAAGATAACACAAGCATCCTCGGACAGATCTTTGGTAAAGAGGAAGAGGCGGAAGCACTCAATGCAGAATTTGATGCGGCAATCGAGGCGGCAGCAGAGAACTATGACCCGGAGAATACAGTCATGGCAGTCACTGTGAGCGGTGGAGAGATGGGCTATCTTGCACCGAGCTTCGGACGTGTTTATGGTCCGTGGTACGACGTATTTGGCTGGACACCGGCGCTTGAAGTGGACAATGCAACAACAGACCATCAGGGTGATGAGGTTTCCGTTGAAGCCATCGCACAGAGCAACCCGGATTACCTCATGGTACTTGACCGTGACGCGTCTGTTTCAGAAGGAAGCGCACCGGCTGCAGAAGTCATCGAGCAGTCTGAGGCAATGAAGAATGTGACTGCAGTGACAGAAGGCAACATCGTATATGCACCGGATGACACATATGTAAATGAGTCGATCCAGACATACATTGAGCTTCTCGGCAGCATTGCAGATGCATTTGCAGAATAATCAAGATAATATAGCAACCCTCCTTTAATATATTTTCCTGAAATAAAAACAAAAATGCCCGGGCCTGTAATAAGACCCGAGCATTTTTGAGTATGAGGCAATTATGAGACAGAAAACGAAAGTACTGACAGTTCCGTTTATACTGACCGTGATCGCGGTCGCGATCCTGTCTGTCATTTCAATCAACACAGGTGTGATGGACCTGAACACAGAAGAAGGAAGAGCAATGCTCTACATCACAAGAATTCCGAGGACAGCAGCCCTTCTCCTGACAGGAGCTGCAATGTCGGTATCCGGCATTGTCATGCAGTTTATCACGCAGAACAGAATGGTGGAGCCGTCCACTACAGGCACAGTGGAATGGGCCGGTCTTGGACTGCTTATGGTATACATACTGGTGCCTTCCCCGACATTGTTTATGCGAATGACAGCGGCAATCGTATTTTCGTTTGGCGGCACGATGATCTTCTTCCTGATGATGCAGAAGATCAGACTGAAGTCATCCCTGATCGTGCCGATCGTAGGTATGATGCTCGGTGCAGTGGTTTCCGCAGCCAGCACGTTCCTGGGGCTGCAGTTCCAGGCAAGTCAGGTGGTTGAAAACTGGTTTGTCGGTTCATTTTCGGGGGTGCAGATCGGAAGATATGAGTATCTTTGGGCAATCGTTGCGATCACAGCGGCGATCTACCTTTATGCGGATAAGATCGCGGTTGCCGGACTCGGTAAAGATGTGGCTACAAATCTGGGAGTGAATTATAACCGGGTCGTGCTGGTCGGCACGATGCTGATCTCACTGGCAGTTGGTGTTGTATCAGCTGTCATCGGAAATCTGCCGTTCCTTGGACTCATCGTTCCCAACGTGGTCTCCATGGTCCGCGGTGATGACCTGAAGAGCAATCTTCCGTGGGTATGTCTGCTTGGAATGGGGGCTATCACCCTGTCAGATATTCTGTCCCGTACATTGATCAAACCATTTGAGATTCCGGTCTCCATGATCCTGGGAACAGCAGGCGCAGTGATCTTTGTGGTGATCCTGCTCAGGCAGAGAAAGAGAGGATAAGACATATGAATATTACATCTTCAAAGCGCTCAGCCGGGGCATTTCGCTCACAGAAGGAGGCACGTCGATACTGGATCACGCTGTCGGTTATGAGTGTGCTTGCCATCCTGTTTGCGATGGGACTTCTTCTATATAAAAATCCGGTTCCGATGACATCACCCTCCTTCTGGCCGGTGGTTCGCAGAAGAACGACCGCGCTTATCGCGATGGCGATCGCGGCACTCTGCCAGAGCATGGGCACCGTGACATTCCAGTCCATCACAGGAAACCGGATCATCACTCCGTCACTGCTGGGCTTTGACGCACTTTACGGAACAATCAATACAGCCATCGTGTTCTTCTTTGGCAGCAATATGCTGGTGAAGATCGACGGACTTCCGTCCTTCTGCATTCAGGTTCTGCTCATGATGCTTCTCTCAGGTCTCCTTTACGGAACATTGCTCAAGGATAGTTATAAGGATATGCAGTTTGTGCTGCTGATCGGCATTATTATCGGTTCCGGTCTCAGATCCTTATCCGCCTTCATGAGAAAGGTGCTGTCTCCTTCGGACTTTGACGTGCTGCAGGCAAAGATGCTGGGCTCCGTCAATAATGCGGACAGCTCGTACTTTGTTGTGGCGATCCCGCTCGTGATTACCGCAGTGCTGGTGATTAATCTGGCAGCAAGACGTCTGAACGTTGTTGCCCTCGGTGCAGACACAGCGAAAGTGCTCGGCGTCGATCACAGAAAACATATGCTGTTTTTCCTCCTGATGGTTTCCGTGCTCATGGCAGTTTCCACAGCACTTGTCGGATCATTGACGTTCTATGGATTTTTGGTCGCGGCATTTACTTATCGTCTGGTGCCAAGCTATGACCACAGATATATGTTCCCGATGGCGATGGTGTTCGCGTTTCTCGTCATCACAGCGTCCTATTTCTTCATGTACCATGTGTTCAATGCACAGGGCGTTGTCTCTGTTATTATGGAACTCTTTGGAGGTGTGATCTTCCTGATCATGCTTCTTCGAAAAGGTGAATAATTACCGGAAAGGTTTATATATGATCAAACTTGAAAATGTAAGAAAAGCATACTCCAGCGAAGTGGAGATCGGACCGCTGAACGTGACTTTCCCGGAAGGCGGACTGACTTCCATCATCGGCCCGAACGGCGCAGGCAAATCCACCACACTGCATATGATCGGACGCCTGCTGGACCTTGATGAAGGCCAGGTGCAGGTCGCAGGTATGGATGTAGCTACGGAGAAGAGTGAGGATCTGGCAAAGATTTTGACCATCCTCAAACAGGAAAATCATTTCATCACTAAACTGACTGTTCGTCAGCTTGTCAGCTTTGGCCGCTTCCCGTATTCCAAGGGAAGACTGACAGAGGAAGACGAGGAGATCATCTCCAGATACATCGACTTTCTGGGACTCAAAGAGCTGGAGAACAGATATCTGACGGAGCTCTCCGGCGGCCAGAGGCAGCGTGCGTATGTGGCGATGGTCCTTGCGCAGGAGACGAAGTATGTGCTTCTGGATGAGCCGCTCAATAACCTGGATGTATCCAGATCCGTGTCCATGATGCAGCATCTGCGCGGCGTCTGCGACAAGTTCAACCGTACGATCATCGCGGTCATGCACGATATCAACTTCTCCGCGCAGTACTCAGATAAGATCTGCTGTATGAAGAATGGAGAGGTCGTGGCATTTGACGACACAGACAAGATTATGGATGGGGAGCTGCTCACAGATATTTACGAGACACCAATTCAGATCATTCAGGGACCGAAAGGGAAACTGGCGGTTTATTGAGAAGAGACTGACGGTTATGCAGGTCATCAGAAAGTCATCACCACAGAATTACATGAAAGCCGACAAGTACTGAAAAAGCAGTATTTGTCGGCTTTTTTTGTAGCTCGGAGAACGATACCGCTGCACGACCCGACATACTACATCGTATGATTTACAACTCGAATTGACTTGGATAGAATGACCTTATAGTGAACAGATGACTACTTTGGAGGACACTATTATGATGCACACAGAAGACAGACTTCCGGTTATTTTCTCCGGACACGGATCACCAATGAACGCTATCGGCCGCAACAGAGCGAACGAAGGCTGGAAATATATCGGCAGCAAGCTTGGCAAGCCGCCGGTCATCATCGCAGTATCTGCACACTGGACCACACATGGTACAGCGGTCAGAACGGCAGAAAACAACAGACAGATCAACGACATGTATGGCTTCCCGAAGGAACTTTACGATGTCCATTATGAGCCGAAGGGGTCTCCGGAGTACGCAGCTCGCGTACTGGAGCTTCTTGGCGAGGACGGCCACGAGGACAATAGCTGGGGCATCGACCACGGTGTATGGAGCATCCTCAGTAATATGTATCCGGATGCGGATGTGCCGGTTGTTATGGTAAGCACTGATGTGGATGCGAGTCCGGAGAAACTATTTGAGATTGGAAAGAAACTGAAGGCTCTTCGTAATGAGGGGGCAATGATCATTGCAAGTGGAAATGTTGTCCACAACCTCAGAATGGTCGACTGGGACAATGAAAATGGAGCGCCGTGGGCAGACGCTTTTGATCAGGCCATCATCGATGCTGTCAAAGTAAGAGATAACGACACGGTCATAGGCTATGAGAAACTGGACAATGCAAGACTGGCGGTTCCGACAGCAGAGCATTACGCACCGCTTCTGGTAGCACTCGGAGCGACAGTTCCGGAGGATCGTGCGGCTGTATGGAATGAGTACCGTGAGCTGGGATCCATGTCTATGACATCATTTCTCTGGGGATAAAAATCGATGGATTACACACATCATTATGAGTCACCATTGGGCGGCATCACGCTTGCCAGTGACGGAGACGCGATCATCGGACTTTGGTTTGACGGACAGAAATACTTTGCGGATACGCTTGATCGTGTGCACGAGGAGAAGGAACTCCCGATTTTTACAGAGGCTGAGCAATGGCTGGATACCTATTTCAGCGGGAAAGCTCCGGATTTCACTCCAAAACTGAGAATGCGCACAACGGCGTTCCGCAGGTCTGTGTGGGAGATCATGCTCTCGATACCATTTGGACAGACTATGACCTATGGTGAAATTGCAGACAGAATCGCAAGGCAGAAAGGAATTTCCGGAATGTCAGCCCAGGCAGTTGGCGGGGCGGTAGGCCATAACGCCATTTCGCTCATCATACCCTGCCATCGAGTGGTGGGAGCGGATGGAAGTCTGACAGGATATGCCGGCGGCATCGATAAAAAAGAGAAGCTTCTTGAGATGGAGGGGGCGGCAAGGATACCGTAATTTTACAAGTACTTTACAATACTCAGATAATGCATTTGATGTTCTGCTGTTACTCTTTTCGTATGTGTACGAAAGGAGCAACGATATGGATATTTTTGACATACTCAACCTGATCGGTGGTCTGAGCATGTTTCTTTTCGGTATGAGTCTGATGGGACAGGCGCTTGAGCGAAGAGCCGGGAAGGGACTGGAAAAACTGCTTGGCCGCTTAACAACGAATAAAATAGCAGGTCTCATGACCGGACTTGGTGTGACTGCTGTCATTCAAAGTTCTTCAGCAACCACTGTCATGGTGGTCGGCTTTGTTAACTCCGGGCTTATGACACTTCGTCAGGCTATTCATGTCATCATGGGGGCAAATGTAGGAACGACTGTGACGGCATGGGTCCTGAGTCTGTCCGGAATAGACAGTCAGAATATTTTTATACAGCTTTTAAAACCATCCTCTTTTACCCCGGTACTTGCATTCATCGGGATCATATTTTATATGATGTCCGGAAACAGCAAAAGAAAAGACACAGGAATGATTCTGCTCGGGTTTGCGACACTGATGTTTGGAATGGATACGATGTCGTCCGCGGTTGCCGGTCTTAGAGACATACCGGCATTCAGTCAGCTGTTTCTCGCCTTCACGAATCCGATACTCGGCGTACTCGTCGGTGCTGTTTTGACTGCAATCATTCAGTCAAGCTCGGCGTCGGTCGGTATTCTTCAGGCACTTGCTTCAACCGGTGCGATTACTTATGGTGCCGCGGTTCCAATCATAATGGGACAGAATATCGGAACATGCATCACGGCAATTATTTCCGCATTCGGTACAACGAAAAATGCGAAACGAACAGCGCTTGTTCATCTGAGTTTTAATGTGATCGGAACGGCTGTCTGTCTCACCTTTTTCTGCATTCTCAGAGCAATTTTGTCACCGGTGCTGCTGACGGAAGCGGCAAGTCTGATGGGCATTGCGGTATTCCATTCCATTTTTAATGTGCTTTGTACAGTACTCATGTTTCCATTTGGAGGATTGCTTGAGAAATTCGTCCGTAAAATCATTCCTGATGCAAATACATCGGAGGCGATAAATGGAAAGACTAAGGAGGTAATGTATGATCTACTGTGTTGAAGATGACAGCTCAATCCGGGAACTTATGATCTATACACTCGCTGCAGCAGGAATGGAAGCGCAAGGCTTTGAAAGTGCAGAGGAGTTCTGGTGTGCTGTGGAAAATAGAATACCAAAACTTGCGATTCTGGATGTAATGCTTCCCGGGGAAGATGGATTGACGATCTTGAAGAAACTGCGCGCAGGAGGAAGTACTTCGGATATTCCCGTTATCATGGCAACAGCCAGAGACAGTGAATATGATAAAGTAATCGGACTGGACAATGGAGCGGATGATTATCTGGCAAAGCCCTTCGGAATGATGGAGATGGTTTCCAGGGTGAAAGCCGTTCTGCGCCGCAGCAGCCCAAGAGAGAGCCATGTGCTGATGTATGGGAAAATTATCCTTGATGAAGGAAAACATACCGTCACGGTATCTGGGGAAAGTGTCATTCTGACCCTGAAAGAATATGAACTTCTGAAACTTTTCATGGAGCACCCCGGACAGGTGTTTACTCGAGACAAGCTGCTCTCGGTGGTATGGGGAATGGAATATGCCGGTGAGACAAGAACGGTAGATGTTCATATCGGTACCCTTCGAACCAAGCTGGCAGATGCAGGAAGCATAATCAGGACCATCCGCGGAGTGGGCTATAAGATGGAGGCGGATGATGAGCAGTAAAATATTCAGGGCAATATGGTTCGTTGCATTAACGGTATTCCTCGCCTCGATTATATTCATCATGGGTCTCGCCTACAGTTACTTCACAACTCATCAGAAAAAGCAGCTTCCTGCCCAATCG
>R21__coassemble_1949_pt1 | contig 12847 bp, 6 predicted proteins | sample R21__metabat2_low_PE_028 | metagenome-assembled genome bin R21
ATCGTTGCACTTGCTATTCCGTTCCTCATTTTCACAGCTGTGCTGCTGTTGTGGTCCGGTGGTGGGCAGACGGCGAAAAAAAGTGAAAATGCTTTTACAGAACAGCAGGAATCTCAGACTTCTCTGAGAAAAGAGACTGGTGAGAACGAAGACAACACAGTGGAGGAGGCTGCAGAGGTCGAAATAGCAGAACCGTCATCCGAACCGGCTGAGGCAGGCCTGATAAAGATCTGTTCCCCAGAGGATGACCGTGTCCTGGGTACATATCGTTATGCAGGTTATGACGGGGCCGAAGCATTCCTGCAGAAGGACATGGCCTGGAACAGTCAGGTATTTCGCATCCTGGGAGATCCGGAGACGGGATGCAGGCTGCAGCTTTCCAGCAACGGAAAGGTACTGTCTTTTAGCCGGGATGAAACGTCTGACAAGACAATTGTATGCTTCACAGAAGATACAGGGGCCAGAGAACTGCAATGGATCATACGGCAGAATGGAGACCTGGCCAGGATCATCAGCAGCGACGGAAGGTATCTGACCGGGACTGCTGAGGGGGACATGGAACTTTCGGAGGAAAAGAATGAGGGCTGGAGAATACTGGAGGCAGGAGCGGCACAGGCAGTCAGTGGAGTCTATGAAAAGAATGAAGCGGTGGGAAGTCTCTCGGGAACATACAGGATCATGAGTGCAGCAGATGGTACCTGCCTGTACAGTACACAGCAGGAGGATGGGAGCATGAGTGTCCATCTTGCACAGAAAGATGATACGCATGAACCGGCTAAATTCAACTTTTCTTTCCGCACAGACCATTATGAGATCAGCTTGAGCGGAACTCAGCTGTACCTTTCGGCGGCAAACGCGCAGCAGCTTACAGCAGGTGTACAGCTTACAGCAGCGGCACAGTTTACAGCAGATGCGCCATTTGCAGGGGATCAGCAGCAGGAGGAAGAAGGACAGAAGTGGATGGTCTACTACCGAGGAAAGAATAAGTTCGCGCTGGTATCAGAAGGAGGAGCAGTGACTGTCATGGAGAATAGAGAACCTGGGATGAGTGAAGACAGAGGAGATATCACCCAGCAGTGGATCCTGCAGAAGATCGATGAGGAAGCAGAGGGGCCTGCAGGAGAAGAAAAATGACTGCACGTATCTATCAGAAGATAAATTTTGCGTACACGCTGGCGGCTGCGGATTTTCGAAAGCGGTACCTGGGGGCTTACTTCGGGATCCTGTGGATGGTTCTTCAGCCGCTGGTCAACATCACGATCTATTACTGTGTGTTCATGCTCGGGTTTAAGTCAGCCCCGGTGGAGGGCATGGGATATGTCTACTGGCTGATACCCGGGATCGTACCCTGGTACTTCTTCAGCGATGCAGTTACCGGCGGAGTATCAAGTCTGTCTGCATATCGATATATCGTCAAGCAGTACATACAGGACAGCTGGTCTATTCCCATGGGCAAAGTACTGGCTTCCCTGTGGCTGCATCTTATGTTCCTTGCGATCATGTGTCTGGCGCTGGTGCCGGCGGGCATTAAGCCGACGGTTTACTGGCTGCAGATCTTCTATTACCTGCTATGCAACCTGATTCTTATTATGGGCATCACGTTCCTGACCTCTGCGCTGGATGTGTTCATCAAGGACGTGGGGCAGTTGGTGGGCATTCTCCTGCAGTTCGGCTTCTGGCTGGCACCGATCATGTATGATCCGGCGGCAATGAGCGAAGCCCTGGACTATCTGCTGGGCTTCAATCCTTTCTGTTACATCGTCCAGGGCTACAGAGACAGTTTTATTCTGCGGAGAACTATAGGAGAGAATGTTTACAGCGCACGGTATTTCTGGGCAGCGGCTGCACTGATGCTGACTGCGGGAATGGGGACATTTGCAAGGCTGAGAAAACAATTTGTCGATGTGCTGTGAAGGGGAGAAGGGAAAGAGCATGACTGCGATCAGTGTGAGCAGGATAGGGAAGGGATATCCCATCTATAAAAACAAGCTTCACAGGCTTGCGGAGACCATGTGCCCCTTCTGGGGAATAGGGCACGATACCTTCCGGGCCCTTGATGAGGTTACCTTCCGGGTCGATCAGGGAGAAACTCTGGGAATCATCGGAGAAAACGGAGCAGGAAAATCAACGCTGCTCAGGATCCTGGCGGGAATAGTGAGGCCGGACAGGGGAGACTGCAGAGTAGAAGGGAGAATATCCACGCTGCTGGAACTGGGAGCAGGTTTCGACCCGGAGTGCACCGGACTTGAGAACCTTCGTATGCAGGCAGCACTGCTGGGATTTTCCAAGTCGGAGATAAATGAGAGAAGACGGGCTATTCTGGAATTCGCGGATATAGGAGACTTTATACGTCAGCCGGTGAAGACTTATTCCAGCGGGATGATGGTGAGGCTTGCATTTGCCATTGCGGTCAGTGCGGAGCCGGATGTCCTGATCATCGATGAAGCGCTGGCCGTGGGGGATATCTTCTTTCAGGCCAAGTGCTTCGCGAAACTGAAAGAATATAAGAATAAGGGGACGACCATCGTATTCGTCTCCCATGATCTCATCTCCGTGAAAAAGTTGTGCGACAGTGTCATATGGCTGGAAAAAGGGAAGATCAGAGAAGAGGGGGAGGCAGGTATGATCTGCGAAAAGTATCTGGCTGCAGGAATAGCAGGGCGGGAACATGTCGGAATGGCATCGGCAGCGTCCGGAGGAGGCATAAAAACGGGCAAGGCAGACAATGAGTCTGTCTGTCCGGATCTTCCCGGGAATGCTGATATTCTATGGATCGGGGATCGCCGGAAACTGATTGCCTCGGGAACAGGTGAGGCGGAGATCGAAGCAGCCTTCTTTATAGATGCAGATGGAAAGGCGACCCGTTTCATACATACCGGTCAGCCATGCTGCTTCACTATGGTCGTTAGATTTCGCAAGGATACGGACAAGCCGCTGTTCGGCTTCGAACTGGAAAATGTTAAAGGTGACCGGGTATACGGCGTTAACAATTACATGGTTGGAAAAGAACTTCCTTCTATAAAGAAAGGAACTCGCTGTCAGGTAAGCTTCAGGCTGGATCTTCCCAGGATCCACAGCGGAGAATATCTGGTCACACCGGCAGTGGCGAGTGGGATACAGGAGAAGCATGTTATTCATGACAGACTCCACAACTTTGATACGGTAACGGTGGAGAACGAGGGCTACGATATGGCACTGATCGAGCTGGAAGCTTCATTCGCCATCACAGCATTGAAGGAGGAACCGGATGAATGAATTAAAGTTCACGGGAGAGCGCTTCGTACCCGGATGCGGCGATGAGCAGCTGGCTGCGGAGCATCTGCAGAGATATCTTGCCGCAGCTGAGCTGGCAGATAACAAATGTGTGCTTGATGCCGCATGCGGGGAAGGATATGGAAGCAGAATACTTGCATCGAGGGCAAGACGGGTTCTCGGCATCGATAAAGACAGAGCCAGCATAGACCATGCCTGCGAAAAGTACAGCGGGGAGAAGATCAGCTTCAGATGCATGGATATCTGCAGCATGGAGGCGCTCAATGACAACAGCTTCGATCTGGTCGTTTCATATGAGACTGTGGAACATCTGGAGGCAGAGCAGCAGGCTCTCTTTCTCTCAGAAATCAGCCGGGTGCTGAAGCCGGATGGCTGTCTGATCATGTCGACGCCCAACAGGGAGATCTATGAAAAGCACAGGGAGAAGAGCAATGAGTTCCACCGGCATGAACTTTCGGCAGAAGAGTTCGAAGAATATCTGAAACAAGTCTTTCCTCATGTGAAGCTTTATGGCCAGAGCTTTCGTGCAGCCGGCCTCCTGACGGAAGCAGATACGACATCTGACACGATGAAAGCGATAAGCAATATCTCAGGGTTTGGATGCGAAGGGCGGCACCTTAAGGATAGCAGCTGCATGATCGCTCTGGCTTCACATCAGAGACTTCCCGAAGAACCTCTGACAAATGTATTCTTCCCCGAAAGCAACCTGTATGACCTGCTGCAGCAGCGTATACGTCAGCTTCAGGAGGCTGAGGAGGACAGGAACAGACACATTCAGAGGCTTGATCAGGAACTGGATGAAAAAGGAGCTTATATCTATCAGCTGCAGAATGAGCTGGCACAAAAGAAAATGAAAAGGGAAGCGGTGAGAAGTCCTGAAGAACCTGTTACAGAAAATGCAGAGGAAAAGTTTGTGCGCGGTGTGCTGGCAGATTGTGTGAGATCGCCGCGTACCATGGCAAGATTTTTCACACCGCATCGGATCAGACAGTTCTTTCGTCTCCATAGAATGGGAGGTATGTCTGCAGTTCGGCAGAGATACAGGCAGCTTGAGATGCAGGGGGTAACCGGCGGAGGAAAGAACAGGGGAAAAGCAGAGGAAGAGAAGTCTGAGGTCATATGCACAGATGTACCGGATGAAACTGTGGGCAGAGCGGAATATCCTGCCTTAACATTTGCCGAGTATGAGGAACCGCTGGTCTCGGTGATCATTCCTGTCTTTAACCAGTTCCGCTATACCTATGCGTGCCTGAGGTCCATTCACGACTGCGGGGACAAGGCCGAAACGGAGATCATCATTGCGGACGATCACTCCGAAAGCGGAGACTTTCATGTCTTCGGAGGCGTTTCAGTGGTGGAGAATGAGGGTGAGCGGGGCTTCCTGCATAACTGCAATACAGCGGCAGCGAAGGCCAGGGGCAAGTACATTCTCTTCCTGAACAATGACACGCAGGTGCAGCCGCACTGGCTGGATAGTCTGGTGGAAGTCATGGAAAAGGATCCGTCTGTCGGAGTGGCGGGCGGGAAACTGCTGAACCCGGACGGAACCCTGCAGGAAGCCGGCGGTATCGTGTGGAAGGACGGTTCGGCCTGGAATTATGGAAGGGGAGGAGATCCGGAGGATGCGGCCTACAACTTCCTGCGTGAGACGGACTATGTGTCGGGAGCCGTTCTTATTATAAGAAGAGAGCTGTGGGAGAAGCTGGGCGGCTTCGATCCGCTGTACACGCCTGCCTACTACGAGGACACGGATCTGGCCTTCAGAGTCAGGGAAGCAGGGTATCGCGTTGTCTATCAGCCGGCCTGCAGAGTCATCCACTTCGAAGGAAGGTCAAATGGTACGTCCACCGAAACCGGCCTGAAGTCCCACCAGCTCACCGGCAGAGAGAAGTTTCTCAGCAGATGGAAAGGTACACTTGAGGCTGAGAATTTCGAGAACGGCAGCGAGGTATTTCTGGCCAGAGACCGGAGTCGTGACAGAAAACACATCCTTGTGGTGGATCACTATGTTCCTCATTATGACCGGGATGCAGGAGGAAGGTGTACTTACATGTGGCTGAAGCTGTTCGTAAAGATGGGGATGAGGGTGACCTTCATCGGCGACAACTTCTATAAGCATGAACCCTACACATCGGTCCTGACCGGAATGGGAATAGAAGTCCTGTACGGAGATAGCTACAGCCGCGGTTATCCCCGGTGGATGGAGGAGAACCTGAAGTATTTCGACTATGTGTATCTGCAGAGGCCGCACATAGCGAGCAGGTACATGGATCTTGTCAGAAAGTATGCGAGAGGAAAGATCTTCTACTTCGCCCATGACCTGCATTTCCTGAGGCTGAAGCGGGAATATGAACTGACAGGAGATAAGAAGATACTCCAGCAGGCAGAGATGATACGGAAGACGGAGATGAAGCTGTTCAGCCAGGCAGATGTGGTCCATGTGGTGGGGAGCTACGAGCAGCAATACCTATCGCAGCTGATGCCGGGGAAGACGATCAGAAATATCCCGCTTTACCTGTATGAGGAACTGCCCGGAGGAATAGAAAAAGATTTCAGGAAGCGGCGGGATATCATCTTCGTCGGAGGCTTCGGGCATCCACCGAACGCAGATGCCGTGCTATGGTTCGCGAAGGCAGTCTATCCGCTGATCAGAGAGCGCTTTCCGGATATCTGCTGGCATATCGTCGGCAGCCAGGTGCCGGAAGAGATCAGAAAGCTGGACGGAGAAGGCATATGGATCCACGGATACCTGTCGGATGTCAGACTGGGACAGCTGTATCGAACCTGCAGGCTGGCAGTGGTTCCGCTTCGCTATGGAGCAGGTGTAAAGGGGAAGATACTTGAGGCGGCTTGTTTCCAACTGCCTGTGGTGACCACGACAGTGGGCGGTGAAGGCATTCCCCATGAAGACTGCATGGCAATTGAAGATGACCCGGTGAAGATGGCGGAGCTGATCTGCGAACTGTACGCAGACTGCGGCAAGCTGGAAGCCATGTCGAATGCCGGGGAGAAACTGATCATGGAAAATTATACGATGGAGGCTGCAGAGAAAGTTTTTCTGCAGGATGGAGGAGAACAATGAAGGTAGTGATCATGTGTGGCGGGGCCAGCGAGAGACTGTGGCCCATGACGAATGATGCAAGAGGAAAGTACTGTCTGCAGGTGCTGCCGAAAGCGGGAGGAGGGACAGAGACATTGATCCAGCGAATGGAGGGACAGCTATGGGCCGCAGGAGTTGAACTGGAGGATATGTACTATGTGACCTGTAAGGAGCAGGAGGAAGCTCTGCGTCTGGAGTTGGGAGAAGAGGCAAATATTCTGGTCGAGCCTTCCAGACGGGGAACGTTTCCTGCCATCTCTCTGGCTGTAACCTATCTGCTTGAGAAAGAGCATGTCAGAGGTGACGAGCCGATCATCTGTGTCCCTGCTGATACTTACGCGGATGAAATTTACGCCGAAGACCTCATGAAAATGGGGGAGCGAATAGTCCACAGAAAGGAAAAGCTGCTTCTCATGGGACTGTTTCCATATTGTTATCCGGATGACTATGGGTACATGGTGCTTAAGGATAAGGTAGATAACGGGTATTCCCGGGTCAAGCGCTTCGTAGAAAAACCCTCCGCAGAGGAGGCGCTTCGTCTGACTGCAGAGGGAGCTAAGTGGAACGCCGGGGTATTTGCTTTTCTGGCCGGATGGATGAAGAAAACACTTATAAATAAAATCGGACATGCAGATTACACCTGGATCACAGAGAATTACGATAAACTGCCGATGACCAGCTTCGACAGGGAGGTAGCAGAAAAAGAACCGAGTGTGTCCGCTGCTATATATAAAGGCGGATGGGAGGATCTGGGAAACTGGGCCGGAATGTCTGAGCGAATGTTTCTTCCTGTTGCCGGTGAAGCTATCATCGACGAGACCTGCGAAAATACATCTGTCTTCAATGAACTGGAACTTCCTGTACTGGTAATGGGGATATCGAACGCGATCGTATGTGCAACACCTGACGGAATACTGCTTGCTGACAAGAAAAGAAGCAGGCAGATCAAGAATTATATTCATCCGTTCAGAACAAGACCCATGCAGGAGCAGAAGAGATGGGGAAAGTACCGTGTTCTGACATTGAAAGAATATGAAGATGGCAGCAGTGCCCTGACCAAAATCATGGAGATAGAGGAAGGAAAATCGATCAGTTATCAGAGACATGCGAAGAGAGATGAAATATGGACAGTTCTGGAAGGAAGCGGCGAAGTAATGCTTGATGGAAAAACGTCTGTCATTCATCGCGGAAGTGTGATAGAGATCAAAGCAGGTGTTCAGCATAAGGTACAGGCGATAGACAATCTTCAGATCATAGAAGTGCAGCTGGGAAGTGAGCTTTCCGAGGGAGATATAGAGCGCTTTCCAGATTAAGAGTCTATAGCACTGAAACTCCCTGAAAAATGAATAAAGGAAGCCAAATTAATGAAAACGATTGCGGAAAATATGACATAGTGTTATATTTTTAGCATATCAATTGCGAATATTTCGAAAATATTTCGTAAATATTGCGCAGTTTCGTAACCACATTTCTTTTATATTCATTTTTCGAGGGAGGAACTATGAGAGAAAAGATGAAGAAGAGCCTGCTGGTTCTTCTGACCACATTGGCCATGGTATTTGCCATCGGTATGATGGCATCAGCTGCGACTGTACCGGTAACCCTGGGACAGGTTGCTGAAGGATACGGAAATACTCAGTTCGTATTCAATCTTAGCGCACCTTCTAAAGTATCTGTCTATGGAATTCGAATCTATTCATCAGGTATAACCGGAGGTTTCTCTGCAAAGCTTTATAATTCACAGGGAAAAGGACTGGACATCTACACATACGGCCAGACGATCAACACAGACGGTACAGTTTACTATGGACTGAAAGCCGGACAGTATACGCTCAGCGTTGAGCAGTATGACACCACCCGTGCAAGAATTATGATCCAGGCAGATACCTGGAAGGACCTTAAGAACAATAAGAAGAGTAAGGCAACAACTCTGAAGAAAGGCAAGACAGTTAAGAGCCTTCTGGCAGGAGGAGAGAAGGGGACTACCACAGACTGGTACAAGTTCAAGATCACCAAGAAAAAGAAAATCAAAGTAGCATATGAGACATACGGCGATGGAATTCTTGAATTTACATTCTTTGGTCCCAGCATCTATAAGGGTGGAACAACTATATATGAGAATGACAATGTAAAAGGAACCTTGTTTACAAGGAAGAAAGTAAGACCGGGTACCTATTATCTCAGAGTAAGAAGAAATAAATATTACAAGAACAGCAACTGGGCTTATTCCCTGAAGCTGAAATAATTAATTAAGAACGTGAATTAATATTTGTGAAATATTTGGGTTGAGAAAATTATTTCTCAACCCTTAATTTTTGTCCGCGAGCCTGGAAATCCCCAGTTTAAGCCATTTCTTTTCATAAAAGCTTAAAAAGTCCTACAAACTATTGACATATATATTTCAATTTGTTACTATATGCGTGTAATAAATGTAATAAATTCGTAACAACTAGTCTAAGAAGACTGTTCGGAGGTTGAGTTATGAGCAAGAAGGGGATTGCAAGACTCACAGCTTTCGTCCTGGCAGCCGGATTTGCATTCGGTGAGGGAGGGGCTGTAATGGCCGCTGGCGTCGACACATCACTTGTCGGTGTTTCCAGCACAGTTAAGAATACAAAGAATGTACCGATCGATGCAGTTGCTGAGAAGCCGGTAGAACCTGCAAGTGAATTTGTCCTTGAGACAGAAGCACAGACAGAGGTTCAGACTGAGGCACAGACAGAAGCTCAGACCGAAGCAAAGGCTCCGGAAACTGAGGCAGAAACTGCAGCAGCAGTTGATATGAGTGCAGTAGGAACAACAGGTTTCGCACAGGTCAGCGAATATCTGAACGTTCGTGCAAGCGCAGATCAGGGCGGCGAAGTAGTCGGTAAGATCTATAATAACGGATCTCTTGAGATCCTGGATGCTGACGATAACGGATGGTTCCACGTCAGATCCGGTAATGTAGAAGGTTATGTTGCTTCACAGTTCGTTGCTACCGGTGATCAGGCAGCTGCGATCGCAGCAACTTCCGGATATACCACAGCAGAGGTAGGAGCAGCTACACTGAATGTTCGTGCCAGTGCTGATGAAGGTGCTGAGGTTGTCGGTCTGGCAGCTGAAGGCGAGAAGATCGAAGTAGTTCAGGATAACGGCGATTGGGTCAAAGTCGTTCTTGAAGACGGAACTTACGGTTGGGTATCAAGCGATTATGTTTATACCAAGACCGAGTATGCAACAGGTCAGACAGTAGAAGAAGAACAGGCCGCTTACGAGCAGGCTGTGGCTGAGCAGGAAGCAGCAGAGGCTGTTTACTACGAGGCACCGGTTGAGACAACATATGTTGAGCCGACCTACACTGAACCGACCTATACTGAGCCGACTTACACAGAGAGCACAGTAGCTTACACCGGAACAGATTCAGATACTCTGTACCAGGCTTACCTGGATGCACAGGCAGCAGCAGATGCAGCTTGCGCAGGTTCTGATGAGCAGGCAGTATATGACACTGCAGCAGCAGCTCAGCAGGCATATGCAGATTATATCGCAGCTGTAAATGCTGAAGATGCAGCAAGATACAATGTTGCAGCAGAAGAGACAGCAGCTCCGGCAGCAGAAGCAACTTATACAGATACAACTACAACAACTTCAACAACCACAGCAGCTTCCACAGGAAGCAGCGATGCAGATACTCTGTACCAGGTTTACCTGGATGCACAGGCAGCAGCAGATGCAGCTTGCGCAGGAGCAGATGAGCAGGCAGTATATGATACTGCAGCAGCAGCTCAGCAGGCATATGCTAATTACATCGCAGCTGTTAACGCAGCAGACGCAGCAAGCCAGCAGGCAGCTGCAGCTGAGGCAACAGCAGCAGCAACAACTCAGGAAGCTACAGCTGCAGTAGAGCAGCAGGCTCCTCAGACAGAAGCAGCAGCTCCTGAAACAGAAGCTCCGGCAGCTTCCACAGCATCTTCCGCAGGTGCAGCAGTTGCAAGTTATGCAACACAGTTCGTTGGAAACCCCTACGTATGGGGCGGATCCAGTCTGACGAATGGTGCTGACTGCTCAGGTTTCACCATGGCAGTATACGCTAACTTCGGAATTTCACTTCCGCACAGCGCAGCAGCTCAGTCAGGATACGGTACAGCAGTAGATATGAGCAACCTCCAGCCCGGAGACCTTCTCTTCTACAGCAACGGCGGCGGCATCGGACATGTAAGTATGTACATCGGCAATGGCCAGGTAGTACATGCAAGCTCCGCTAAGACAGGTATCAAGATCTCAAGTGTTGATTACAGAACTCCTTGCGCAGCAAGACGTCTGGTTTGATCGACAGAGAGACACACAACCTAATTAAGTTATCAGCAGGGATCTGGGAGAGAAATCTCCCGGATCCCCTTTTATTTTTCTATAAAACATGGTGATGAGGACGCAGGCTGTGGGAGTACCTGGCTTTAGCTGGACAGAATGCCCACCTGTACACGTACTTAAGCAGCCCAGAGGGAATGGCTTGGCTCTGCTCTGGACAGAATGCCCACCTGTACACGTACTTAAGCAGCCCAGAGGGAATGGTTTGGCTCTGTCTTGCTCGGAATACCTACCTGTACACGTAATTAAGTAAATCAGAGGGAATGAATTGACTTTAAATGTGGTCATATTACCCTCCTGTACGTATCATCAAGCAAGTCAGTAGGAAAATTTAGCTTGAGCTCTGGAAATTGTTCCCACTGATATGCCTGTTTTCGCAAGGAAGCAGGAAATTTCTGGCTAATCCCGGAAATTCATTCCCTCCGCTACCTGTATTTTAACAAGTCAGTGGGAAAATCCCGGCTCATTGAAGAAAATCCTTCCCACCACAACGTGTGTTTTGACAAGTCAGTGGGAAAATCCCGGCTCATTGAAGAAAATCCTTCCCACCACAACCATTTAGAATTGTCAGATAGAATGCGTATTTGTGGCGGAAAACTGCATCTGACAGACAATTCATCTTTCTCCTAGAGAACTATCTTTCTCACATTTTTTGGCGAATCAGAGCTGTTCACGAATCGAACACAAATTTGCACAAATATGAGTCACATATTGTGCTCATGTATCATATTAAGTAATTGTTAACTAACGAAAGTTAACCACACTTTCCACACCCAAATGTGGACAAAAAGGCCTTCAAAATGACTTATACACCGTCTTATCCACATTATCCACATTTTCGTATGGGGATAACCTTGGTTTTGCACAGGCAAAAACAGAACACTCGTTTTGTCGAAACTGATAAAAATGTAAAATACATAAAAAATTACGAAAGAAAGCTTGACAGAATAATAGTGCAACAACTTGGAAATAAGCTTGTAAATGGTTTGAAATATTCGCACAACGGGCAGGATTAAGGATAATCTTGTTTTTCGGATACCCAGAGGGTATCATGGTAAGGGAAAACAAAACGGGGGTTTTGAGTGTGGATATACTTGAAAAAATACATATATATGCGCAGACCAGTCCTGACCGGCCTGCGTACCTTTTTTACAGAGAGGACTGTGGAAAAGATCCTGAGGTGCTGACTTACAGGCAGCTGGAAGAGCAGTCCGATCTGCTGGCACAGTACCTGGTGAACCGTATCGGCGATGGGCAGTCCGATGCTCCGCTGGTGGTTTACGGGCATAAGGATCCGGGCATGATCGTTGCATTTGCAGCTTGCATGAAGGCGGGGCACGCGTATTGCCCGGTGGATACTTCCATGCCGGCGGACAGAATTGATCGAATCATCGAGGCTGTGGACGGGCCTGTGATTTTATGCACTGAGGATGAATTTCTGGCGACGTCTCAGGCAGAGAAGATTTCTGACAGAATTGTTTCCGTGAAGGACATACCCGGACAGGGGCAAATGAAACGGCCCGCAAGCTTCCGTGGTCTGAAGGACAGCGACACCATGTACATCATCTTCACATCCGGAAGCACAGGAAGGCCTAAAGGTGTGGAGATCTCTTATGGAGCCCTGAACAATTATCTGGACTGGGCATGCGGGATAGGCGGAAGTGCTGAGAAGAAGGAGGGGCTGCGTTTTCTGGACCAGGCACCGTTTTCCTTCGATCTGTCGGTGATGGATACCTATGTGAGTCTCGCATGCGGTGGTACTCTGTGTCCTGTGGATAAGAAGACACAGGGCGATTATGGCAAATTATATGAGACATTGAGAAAAATCAGTCCGCAGGTGTGGGTATCGACCCCTTCCTTCGCAGATGTGTGTCTGGCAGATCCTTCTTTCAGTGAGGAGATGCTGCCGCAGCTGGAACTGATCCAGTTCTGCGGCGAGCGACTGACGAACAAGACGGCTGAGAGACTGCTGGAGCGTTTTCCGAAGGCTGAGATCTGGAATACTTATGGTCCGACGGAATCCACAGTGGCTATGACAGGTGTACAGGTCACGAAGGAACTGTGTGAAGAATATAATCCACTTCCCGTAGGCCGGGTGAAACCAGGCAGCGGTGTATATATCAG
>R21__coassemble_1951_pt1 | contig 12798 bp, 6 predicted proteins | sample R21__metabat2_low_PE_028 | metagenome-assembled genome bin R21
TTATGAACGATTCCTGTCAGTCTCTGTTGCACCATATCATCCTTGCCCTCTTCTGCGATCTCTGCTAGTTCCTGAAGCTGAAGGACCATCTCGACCTCATCATCCAGAACATTGAATGCCAGCAGCGAATACTTTCTCTCCTCTTCACTCTCCCTTATGATCTGAAGGAGTCTGAACTTATCTACTTCATCCGAAAATATCTTAAGATCAACAGCAATTGAGACATAGTAAGTTCCCTGAGTCTCATCCGCCCGGATCATCTTTACTTCTTCGCTGACTGCTCTGGCTTGTTTATAAATGTCCTCATAAGTATATGAGTCTTTTTTTCGCGCCGCGTTATTCTGTGTTTCCTGTTTTTTCAATCCTCTTTTCTCCATTACAACTAACTTACCTATTCTCTCACCGCGGCGTTCAAGAATTTTAATGCAGATACGATATTACCACAGTTATATACAAATAGCAACATTCTACATATTGTATAGTAATAGTTTGTATATTTCAGAACTCAGCCAGCATATGCAATCCATAAGTCGATATGGTAAAATATCTCTAAACAGCGTATATAATTCCATGAAAGAGGTTTATACTCTTTCACGCAGTGACAGGAGGCAGGATATGAAGATCTTTTTAAGCGCAGATATCGAAGGAACCGCCGGAATCAGTGACTGGTCGGACACCTCAGCCGGAGGCCATGATTATGAATACTTCAGACGAATGATGAGCCAGGAAGTTCGCTCCGCAGTTCTTGGCTGTGGTCCCGAAGCTGATGTACTTGTCAGAGACGGACACGGCAGTGCACGCAATCTCCTGCCTGATCTTATGCCCGAGAATGCAAGCCTTGTAAGAGGCTGGTCCGGTTCTCTTGCCGGTATGATGTCAGGAGTAGAAGATGCAGACGCATGCATGATGACCGGTTATCACGCACATGCTTATTCTGACGGAAACCCGCTCTCCCATACCTCTGAGAAGAATATCCATTATGTAACCATCAACGGCCAGTACTGCAGCGAATTCATGTATAACACATATTTTGCTGCCTACTACAATGTTCCCGTCATCTTCGTTTCAGGTGATGAGAACATCTGCCGTGAAGCCAAGGCCATGATCCCCGATATCGTAGCCGTACCTGTCATGAAGTCTCTGGGCAACGCCAGCGTATCACTTCAGCCCGATAAGGCTCACCGCCTCATTCAGGAAGGTGCTGCAGAGGCAGTAAGCCGTAATCCACAGAACTGCATGATCGAGCTTCCGCCTTATTTTGAGATCAATATTCAGTACAAGGAATATCTGGATGCGAATAAAGCAGCTAACTATCCGGGTGTCACCAAGATCGATGCGAAGACTATTCATTTCGAGACTGATGATTATTATGAGATAAAGAGACTGATGTATTTTGTGATGTAAATACTGCGGGTGTTGAAAGACTGTCACTTAGGTGGCAGTTTTTCTTTTTGCGCCGTTATAGTCCTCTTTATCCCCGTAAAGGCAATGGCTGCGAGGACGCACGACATAGGGATGGAACGCCAAGGCACCTGTAACTACGCCAACAGATTATCACGCAACCACAAAGCCAATAACAAGCTAATCGAACCGACTGGAAGACCACCTGACTGAGAAAAGCCATCCATCCCTATATTCCGCGTCCTCAACGCGCAAAAAAGCGCCACCGGCCTGAAAACCGGTAGCGCTTTCCTTATCTCTTAAAAAGATGTTCCGAAGGGTTCACACAGCGTATTGATCTTGTCCATGATACGCGTTGCTTCATCTCCTACAGCCGGAGTCGGCTGATAATTGTTGGTCGTTGATGTGGAACTGATCCTGCAGGGAGTGATCTTCACCGATGTATCGGTGATCTCTCCGCCCTGTCCCAGAGTGAATGTCTGCTGGTAGATCATTGTATCCATATCGCTTGGATTGTTGTTTCCGCCGAAGCAGAAGTTGCCCAGGCTGTAGGCAATATACTTGCCGTTGTACTGCTCGATGCCCTGCATAACATGCGGGTGAGAACCGAGCACCAGATCAGCACCATAATCGATAGCTGAATGAGCCATAGATGTCTGAGAGCTGTCAGGAGCAGTCTGTGACTCGTTGCCCCAGTGGAAGTACACTACGATGATCTGAGCGCCCTGTGCTTTCGCTTCCGCGATCGTGCTCTGAATCTGGTTGGTCTTATCAGTTCCATCCAGACCGTAGATACCGATGAGGCCGACCTTGATACCATTCGTCTCCTGAATGATGATCTGATCGCCGTTGCACCACTTGATACCGGCAGCATCGAGGCTTGCCTCTGTATCAGTCAGGCTGGTCTCTCCGTAGTCCTTGCTGTGGTTATTCGCCAGAGTGACAGCTTCAACGGATCCTGAAGTCAGAACCTGTGTATAGGAAGGATCTCCGCGGAAAGCGTAGGTCTTATTCTCCCTTGTTCCGCCCTCTGTGAGGGTTCCCTCCAGATTAGCGAATGTTATGTCATCCGCAGAAAGAATATCTTTTACATTCTGGAAGAAATAGTCGTAACCGCTTGTAGCTGCATAAGAGCTGAAGGCTGTTGCTGTATTGAAGTTAACGTCATCTCCCAGCGTGCAGTCACCGATGGCTGAGATCGTGATCTCGGCTTCCGATCTTACAAGCACCTGGCAGGATACGGTCTCAAGACCGTCTGCCGAAACTTCGATCACTGCATCACCATCCGATACAGCTGTGATAGTACCGTCCTGAGTTACTTTCGCAACACTTTCATTGCTGCTCATGACCTTCAGGTTACCCAGATAAGCCTTCTCAGGTTTCGCACTGATGTCCAGTCTGACCTTTTCTCCCGGGAACAATACAAGATCGGTCTCACTGATCTCGAGGCTCTTCGCTTCCTTCATAAGACTCGGCTCAGAAACCACGATGTTTCCGGCATTATCTGCCGCATAGTAACAATACATCTTGTCTTCTGCTGCGGTAAACGGCGCCTGATATTCGAAGTAAAAAGGAACGTCACTGTATGATTCCTTAACGCCGTAGAGAAGTCGGCTCACGCCGGAACCTTCATCACTGGCTTCCAGAGTAACAGTCTCTCCGTCCATAGAAACCTTAACATCCGGTGCGGCTGAGTCGATCATCGGTACTACGACCTGTGCGTCCAGCACCTTCTGTTCAGATACGACCATTACTTCCAGATCAGGAACCGTAGCAGTAAAGGTGATCTGTGTATTGGTCGTCTGTCCTGAAGTACCGTTTTTAAGGGACTGCGTCTCTCCATTGACCGTAATGGACTGGATCGGACTGCTGGCCTTAATGCCCAGAGTAACCTCTGCGCTTCTGGTCCATGCAGATGGTTCATCTTCAACGGTGACTGTAAGGCCATCATCAGCTGTGACATTACGCATCTTATGCTGGCTTGACAGAACCGATGTGACTACCACAAGGATCAGGATCAGCAGAACGATTCCTGCAATGATCATGAAGAGTGCTTTTCTGGAGATGCCCATATCATCCAGTTTATCCTGGATCGCATCCATCGTTTCCCTGAAGGTCAACGGCTCTTTCACTGTATTGTTTCCCGCGTAATCATCACGGAAATCAGCAGCATCGCTCTCGAACCTGGCCGGTTCTACCGGTGTTTTTCTGTCAGCACCATTTAATTTCGCAGGTTTGGTTATTCCCTGGAGTGCCTTGGCTCCCTTGCCTGCAAGTTTACGTCCCACCTTCACCGAAGCTTTCTGCTGATCTGCATCGCTCTCATCGACCGGCTGCTCAGCGTCTTTTTCGTCGGCTGCGTTTTTCTCAGTCTCAGCTGTCTCAGCTGCTTCAGAAGCTTCCGGTTCTTTATCTGCATCATCTCCTGCAGCGTCTTCGTCATCTGCAAGTTCTGATGCATCTTTTTCTGTTTCAGATTCGGACTCTTCCGGGGCATCAACAACCTCTGCAGTTTCTGCAGCTCCTGATACTTCCTCCTGAACATTCTCAGTCTCAGTATCTTCTACTGCTTCCGCTGCTTCATTGACTTCATCCTCTGCATCTTCATCAGACCACGTATCGGCTGCTGAGTCTGATGAGCGCTTATGTCTCAGCAGCGCAGCAGCTGTTGTGATCCTGCCGTTTTTTACATCATCAGAGATCTGCTGCTTTCTGCCCGCGATCTGTTCTGCCAGCTTTTTCTTGATGGCTTCTGTATCCGGTGCAGTCACAGTCGTCCGAAGAGTATGATCAGAAGGACGGGGACCGGTGGGCAGAACGCCGCCCGGCAGAATACTGCCGAGAACGCCGTCTTCATCAGTCTCATCCGCTGTGTCATCGGAGTCATCGTCAGCTTCCTCTTCAGCGTCATATGCTTTTCTGCGCAGACTAAAACGACTTGTCAGACCCGGACGGGAAGCTCTGGCTTCCGTCTCGTCATTCTCTTCCTCATCGTCTTCATCCTGTGCGCTTCTGAGCAGTCTGCCCCTCAGTGATCCGAACAGACCCGATCCGCCGCTGAAGCTTCTTCTTCCGCTGTCTCCCAGACCGTCATCAGGCTCATCCCAGTCGTCATCGTCAGAGTCCGCACTCTTCCCATCCTCCTGAGACAGCTCCTTATTTTCTTCATAGGAAGCGAAGAAGTCAGGCTGAGGATATCCTTCCGATACACTCTCAACCACCTTATCCAGGCGTTCTTTTTCACGCGCAGCGATCTCAGCGGCGGCTTTCTCCTCAGCCTCCGCCTTCTCTTTCTCCGCCCGCTTTCTTTCACGCTCTGCGATCAGGGCTTCCCTTCTTTCCCGTTCTTCTCTTTCCTCTTCGGTTTCAGGCGGGTCGAAAGTGATCATGATACGCTCACTTCGACCGCCCAGGTCAGCTTCCTCGGACATCTGCCTCAGAAGCTGCCTGATCTCTTCATTGTTCATTTAAAGTACCTTACTCCGGATTCAAATAATTTCATATCCTGCTCACCATAAATGTTAATGGCTACAGACTCCCCACGTCTCTCGCTGTGACACATCTTGCCCAGTACTCTTCCGTCCGGGCTGGTGATACCCTCAACACCTCCGAAGGAACCGTTTACGTTCCACTCTTCATCCATGGAAAGGTTTCCGTCTGCATCTGCGTACATGGTTGCGATCTGACCGTTCTCAGCCAGCTTCTTCAGCCACTCAGCATTTGCAACGAAACGACCTTCGCCGTGAGATGCCGGATTTACATATGTTGCGCCGAGCTCTGCGCCTGCAAGCCACGGGGACTTGTTGCTCATTACTCGTGTATATACCATCTTGGAGACATGACGTCCGATGGTATTGAAGGTCAGAGTCGGTGAAGTAGCTGTCTGACCTGTGATTGCTCCGTTCGGAACCAGGCCGAGCTTGATCAGAGCCTGGAAACCATTACAGATGCCAAGTACAAGACCGTCTCTGTCATGCAGAAGTCCGTCTACAGCTTCCTTGATCGCTTCATTGCGGAATGCTGTTGCGAAGAACTTAGCAGAACCATCCGGTTCGTCACCTGCTGAGAAGCCGCCCGGGAACATGATGATCTGTGCCTGGTCGATGCTCTTCTGGAAACGAGCTACAGACTCACGGATGTCCTCACCGTTCTGGTTGCGGAAGATCTGGATGTCTGTGTCAGCGCCTGCACGCTGGAATGCCTTAGCTGAGTCGTATTCGCAGTTGGTTCCCGGGAATACCGGAATGAATACGCGCGGACGAGCAACCTTGTTCTTGCATACATAGATGCTGTCTGCCTTGTACGGCTCAGTCTGAGCTTCCTCAGAAGTCTCCGGATTAGCGGATCTGGTCTTGAATACTCTCTCAAGAGTATCTCTCCAGGACTCCTCTGCCTTATCCAGAGCGATTGCTGCATTGCTGTAACGAAGAACAGCTTCCTCAGTAACTTCACCGACAACTGTGTAAGCGGTTGTCAGCTCAGCAACCTTGTCTGCTGCAACTTCAGCGATGATATCTCCTTATTTCTGTGCGTACATTTCATCAGGTTTTACTGCAGTATCGATTGTTACACCGAGTCTGTTACCGAATGCCATCTTAGCTGCAGCTGCTGCCAGACCATTTGTATCGAGCGCGTAAGCGGAAAGGATCTTTCCTGCCTTTACATCCTCATGGAACTTAGCATACTGCTCTTTAATTGCTTCATAATCCGGAAGATCGTACTCATCTCTCGGTGCCTTAACAAGAACAAGCTTGCTGCCTGCCTTCTTCAGCTCCGGAGAAACGATGTTCTTCTCGGTATTGATATCTACTGCAAATGAAACCAGTGTCGGCGGTACATCAATGTCATTGAAGGTACCGGACATACTGTCCTTACCACCGATGGACGGAAGACCGAATGCAAGCTGAGCCTTGTAAGCACCAAGCAGAGCTGCGAACGGCTGGCTCCAACGGGACGGATCCTCGCTCATTCTGCGGAAGTACTCCTGGAATGTGAAACGGATGCGTGAGTAGTCACCACCGTTAGCAACGATACGTGCAACAGACTCCAGAACTGCGAACTGGGAACCGTGGTACGGGCTCCAGCTGGACAGATACGGATCGAAGCCATAGGACATCATGGTTACGGTATCGCACTTGCCCTCAAGTACCGGAAGCTTAGCTACCATAGTCTGGGTCTCTGTGCGCTGATATTTGCCGCCGTACGGCATGAATACGGAACCTGCGCCGATGGATCCGTCGAATCTTTCAACAAGACCTTCCTGGCTGCAGCAGTTGAGGTCAGCCAGAGTATCCAGCCACTTCTTCTCAACATCCGCTTCTTTTACTTCTGCGCGCTTGAAGAAGTTGTCAGCCTCAGCCGGAACATCTACAGCTACGCTTGTCTCCTGATGAGCACCGTTGGTATCAAGGAATGCTCTGGAGATATTTACGATCTCTTTTCCTCTCCAGGAAAGAACCAGTCTCGGATCCTCGGTTACAACTGCAACCTTAACGGCTTCCAGGTTCTCCTCTGCGGAGTACTTGAGGAATTCATCAACATCTTTCGGGTCAACAACAACTGCCATACGCTCCTGAGATTCGGAGATAGCCAGTTCTGTTCCATCAAGACCCGCATACTTCTTCGGAACCTTATCAAGGTCAACGATCAGACCTGCTGCAAGCTCACCGATGGCAACGGAAACACCGCCTGCACCGAAGTCGTTGCACTTCTTGATCAGTCTGGTAACTTCCGGTCTGCGGAACATTCTCTGCAGCTTACGCTCTGTCGGAGCATTACCCTTCTGAACCTCAGCGCCGCATACTTCAATGGACTCTGTGCTGTGAGCCTTGGAAGAACCGGTAGCACCGCCGATACCGTCACGGCCGGTACGTCCGCCGAGAAGGATGATGATGTCGCCCGGATCACTGTTCAGACGCTGAACGTCCTTGCGCGGAGCTGCTGCCATAACGGCACCGATCTCCATACGCTTAGCAACGTAGTTCGGATGATAAACTTCTTTTACATAGCCGGTAGCCAGACCGATCTGGTTACCATAGGAGCTGTAACCGTGTGCTGCTTCACGAACCAGTTTTACCTGCGGAAGCTTGCCGTCCAGAGTCTCACGGATGGAAGCTCTCGGGTCAGCTGCACCTGTTACGCGCATAGCCTGATATACATAAGTTCTGCCGGAAAGCGGGTCACGGATAGCACCGCCGAGGCAGGTAGCTGCACCACCGAACGGCTCGATCTCGGTCGGATGGTTGTGAGTCTCGTTCTTGAAGTTAACGAGCCATTCCTCTTCCTTACCGTCGATCTCAACCGGAACAACGATACTGCAGGCATTGATCTCATCGGATTCTTCCTGATCGTCAAGCTTGCCTTCCATCTTCAGCTTCTTAGCTGCAAGAAGAGCCATCTCCATCAGGCATACGAACTTGTCGTCTCTGCCCTTGTAGAGTTCGTTGCGGTCATTCAGATATTCATTCCAGGTCTCCTCCATCGGCTTTCTGTACTTACCTTCACCGAAGGTTACAGACTTCAGCTCTGTGGAGAATGTGGTATGACGGCAGTGATCGGACCAGTAGGTATCCAGTACGCGGATCTCTGTCATGGACGGATCTCTCTTCTCTTCATCGCGGAAATACTCGCGGATGAACAGGAAATCCTTGAAGGTCATAGCGAGGTTCAGAGAAGCATAGAGCTCCTTCAATTCCTCTTCGCTCATAGCGGTGAAACCGTCGAAGATCTTAACGTCTGCCGGTGTATCGAACTTCATCTCCAGAGTTTCCGGCTTCTCTGCTGAAGCTTCACGGGAATCTACCGGGTTGATGCAATAGTTCTTTACAGCGTCGAACTGCTCGTCTGTGATATTGCCTTCAATAACATATGTAGTTGCGGAACGGATGATCGGGTTCTCTGATGCATCCAGGAACTGTACGCACTGTACAGCTGAGTCTGCTCTCTGGTCAAACTGACCCGGAAGATACTCTACAGTGAATACTCTGTCTTCGTCCTTCTTCGGGAATGTTTCCTTATAAAGATCGTCTACCGGCGGCTCGGAAAATACGCTTGTACATGCCTGTTCAAAAACCTCATCTGAAATGTGCTCCACATCGTATCTGATCAGAATACGGATCTTGGAGATTCCGTCCAGCTCCAGATACTTCTTAACTTCGTGGGTAAGGTCTCCCGCAGCACCTGCGAATGCCTCTTTCTTTTCCACATATACGCGTCTTACATCGCTCATGTGACATCCTCCTGCATCATGTTATCTTGCCTCAAGCTACTTGCTCATGAACCGAAAGGTCCATGTCATGCCATGTTCAGACTCTGCAGACAATAATCTGTTACATCTGCAATCGCCTGATCATAAGTAAATCCGTAATCCCCGCCAAGCATTACGCTGATCAGAACAGTGTCTGTCGCTGTACTGATCAAGGCTACTTCACTGTATCTTGTATCACCTTTTCCGTTCTGGTTCAGGAACATCGTAACATTCCCTGCGCTGACGGAAGGTGCAAGGCCGATCATGGTACGGTTTTCATCGTACTGATCCACCATGAAGTACTGTTTCATAAAATCTCTGCCGATCAGAGAAAACTTGCCGTTGTAGAGTTCCCTGGCCATTCCGCCCAGGTCAGCGGCACTGATATAATTCTCGCTGCCATCGGTGACATCGGCAACGATCTTTCGCTGCAGATCAACACTGTTGTATCCTGCATTCCTGCAGGTATTGTTGATCATCTCAAGCGTAAGGAAATCGATCAGGCAGTTCATACAGTTGTTGTCGCTGTATGTCAGCATCGTTGTCAGGTAATAGGAAAGCGGGAAGGACTGTCCATCTCTTTCCTCCGGATATGCCTCACCTCTGCCTCCGATACTGTTGACATAGGTGATCTGATCGTTGAGTGTGATCATTCCGGCATCCAGTTCCCACGCTGCTGTGTACAGGATCGGAATGCTGATGCATGCAGATGCGAACATCGGCTCATCCGCTCCTCCTGCTCTGGTCTCGGAGTTGCTGTTTTCATCGTATATATAGATACCGTAGGAAGAAGCTGTGCTTTCTGTCGTTACGATTCTCTCGATTTCATTGACATCGAGGACTCCGCTCTTCTGCGTTTCGCTCTCTGTCTGCGCATTCGTTTCAGTCTGTGCTGCTGTCTCGGTCTGAGCTGTCGTCTCAGTCTGTACAGCCGCGGGATCTGCGATCACGATCGCAGCCTGCTGACTCTCACTTTCTTCTTCTGTCACTGCTTCATCGAAGATCGTGATACCGTCGGGAGATGTTGTGCCATGTCTGGCAGTGTTGTTCTCCTGTCTCTTCAGCTGTCCCATCAGGAAGAATGCCCCGGCAAATGCCATGGCCACCACTGCGATCACCAGTAAAATAGCAACCGTCACAGTAAGTGCTTTCGAATGATCCTCCTGTTTCTCCAGAAAGCTGTCACGGAATTTCCCGTGCTCGAATGTCCTCACTTCTTTAATAGGTATATCCCCTGCTGTATCATTCAGAAAATCCAGCTCTGCTCTCTCAGCCGGCGTTCTCTCGAATGGCAGATCTTCTACCCTCGCACCGCACTGACTGCAGAACTTATCGATCTTCCGCAGAGGTGCACCGCAGTTTCTGCAATTCATCGGATAAAGCTCCTAGCATCTGGTCATAAAAGTTCAAAGTAACTATAGCACACAAATGCCCGGTGAACCATAAAATTTCTGCATTAGATGTTTCTAATCCCTATTCCAGAACTCCTGAAGCAGTTTCTGCACATTTCCGGCGTTGCAGATCTGAGTATCTGTCCACTCTCTGGGGAACATGGAGCGATACTGCATTCTGGTGAACCTTTCATCCAGAAGTACCACAGTGCCTTCATCCTCCTCTGTTCTGATAACACGCCCAGCCGCCTGCAGGACCTTGTTCATTCCCGGACACAGATATGCATATCTGAAGCCGTCCATCCCTTTATTGTCATAGTACTGCTTCAACAGTTCCTGTTCTTTGCTTACCTGGGGCAGACCTGTTCCCACGATGAGTGCTCCGATCAGTCTGCTGCCTCTCAGGTCTATGCCTTCCCCGAAGATGCTTCCCATGACGCACAGTCCGATCAGCGATGAGTCACCTGCCTTGTCGAATTCCCCGAGAAAAGCTTCCCTCTCCGGTTCTTTCATTCCTGTTCGCTGTCTGAGCAGCCTGTAGGTGGGTGTTCCTTTCCCCTCGTCTGCCCGGTCAGCAGTATTTTCAGTTTCCTCTTCTGCTGCAGACAGTTCGGATAATTCGGTCTCTGTATAGGAAATGTTTCTCTCCAGCAGAAGTTCTTCAAGCATCTGCGCGGTATCTTCCAGCATCTTATAAGAAGAGAAGAAAACCATGTAGTTTCCCTTCTTAGCAGCTGTCGCTTCAAGGATGTGACCGGCGATCTGCCTGTACATCTGCGGTGTTCTTCTCGCATAGACAGTGCTGGTATCGGCACCGATGAGGACCTTCAGATTACTGCTGTCGAAGCAGGAATGAGCATACACAGCATAATTGTCTGTTTTCGTCGAGAGCAGGCTCATATAGTAATCGATGGGAAGCAATGTTGCGGAGAACATAATGCTGCTTCTTGCCTTGTCCAGACAGGACTGCAGATTTACGGACGGATCAACGCAATACAGCTTCAGGCAGAAGCTGCCGTCTCCCATGATCTGTGTATAGATCACATAGCAGTCATCCAGCCTGTCACAGATGTCCAGGAAAGTAAGTACCCGGAAGTAAAGGTCTCTGACTTTCTCCACAGTCTCCGGATCAGGCTGTTCATCCAGGTATTCCTGCATGGCACTTGCAAGGTTCAGCACCGCTGCCGGAAAGGTGTCCAGCGTAGTCAGTTTTCTGATATCATCGCATTCCCGCTTCATCTCCAGCATCTTGCGGTTCACTCGCTCGAGGGCTCCGGACAGTTTTCTGCTCTTACCCTTAACCAGACGCTTTACTTCAAGAATGTCTTCCTTGACCAGAGAAGCACTGTACATATCCCTTCCGCGTTCCACCAGATTGTGAACTTCATCGATCAGGAATATGTAATCCCCTTTGATCCCTTCTGAAAAGTATCGTTTCAGACTTGATCTCGGATGAAACACATAGTTGTAGTCTCCGATAATACCGTCCACCCAGTTGGAGATGTCCAGCGACAGTTCGAACGGGCATACCATAAAACGGTCTGCCGCCTCTTCTATGATCTCTCTCGTAAAACTGTCGTGTTCCTGAAGCAGACTGAATACAGCATCATTGACCCTGTCGAAGTGTCCCTTCGCATAAGGACAGCTCTCAGGATTGCACTCGGGTGTCTCACACTTACAGATTCTCTCCTTAGCAGTCAGGGTAACCGTCTTAAATGCCAGCTGCTGCTTGCGCAGCATAGAGAAAGTATCTTCCGCGACAGTTCTTGCTATGGTCTTCGCGGTCAGATAAAACAGCTTATCTCCCATCCCTTCCGCCATGGCACGCAGGGACGGATATACAGTCGACAATGTTTTTCCGGTACCGGTCGGTGCCTGAATAAACAGGGTCTTATTCTGATTGATGGTGCGGTAGACTGCTGACACCAGTTTTTTCTGCCCCGGCCTGTATTCGAACGGAAAATGTATCTCCCCGATGGATGCGTCTCTCCTTGCCACCCAGTCGAAGCGGAACTTAGCCCACTTCTTATATTCTTCCATGACACCGTTAAACCATTCTTCCAGTTCTGCCAGCTCATAGTGAAAATGGAAATACTTTAATTCCTCAGTCTCCATATTCACATAGGTCATGCGCACGGAGATCTGTTCCAGATCATGATCCGTCGCATAGATATAGGCATAGCACTTAGCCTGTGCGAGATGAACAGGGACAGCTTCTTCCACATAGTCAAGACTTCTCAGGATACCCTTGATCTCATCAATGGTCACCCCTCTGTCCGTGGTAATGATACCGTCCGCTCTTCCCTCCAGCAGGATCGAAAAGTCGCCGCAGTCGAACTCTCTCTTCAGGGACACCTCCGCCTGGTACTCTTCCCCCATGCGGCCCTGAATCTTTCGATGGATCTTACTTCCCATCTGCATGGCTTCCTTGTCGGGCATACCGCCTGTCCGATTGTCGATGTCACCGCCGCGCAGGATGAATTCCACCAGCTGCCTGACCGAGATCTTGTCCGTATTCATATCCTGCGCCTCCCTTCACGTAAAAAATCTACGAAGTATTATCGCACAAGGTCGGAACATTTGTAAAATAGAAAGACGCCTGCTGCATCAGTTCTCACAGAGCCAGTACATCGGGCGTCTCTCTTACATTTTTATTCTGCTTCGATCAGCAGGTAAATTCTTTCTTCAGATTTTTAAGCATCTCGTAAGCCGGCTTTACACTGCCATCCTTACGAACGACACCGCTGGGTGCTCCCAGCC
>R21__coassemble_1984_pt1 | contig 12601 bp, 12 predicted proteins | sample R21__metabat2_low_PE_028 | metagenome-assembled genome bin R21
GACGTGATGCTGTTTGACGAACCGACGTCAGCCCTTGATCCGGAAATGGTAAAAGGTGTACTGAACGTCATAAAAGACCTGGCTGAAAGCGGAATGACCTGTGTCATCGTTACCCATGAGATGGGCTTCGCGAGAGAAGTTGCTGACAGGGTCCTCTTCATGGATGGAGGCTATGTGATCGAGGAAGGTACACCTCAGGAAGTTATTCTTAATCCTAAGGAACCGAGAACTATTGATTTCCTCAGCAAAGTATTGTAATATCATTGAGCTTAGAACTTAAGTGGGCTGCTGCACAGATCCGTGCGGCAGCCCTTTCATCTATTGGGGAATCAGGGAGCAACTATATATGGAAATGGATATGACCACAGGAAGACCTCTTCCTGAAATTGCAAAATTTACATTGCCGCTGATAGTAGGCAACGTTTTTCAGCAGCTCTACAATATGGCTGACACGATCATTGTCGGCAGAGTCGTTGGACAAGGCGCACTGGCAGCGGTAGGAAGTACAGGAACGATCATGTTTCTGGTTTCCGGACTCAGTTCCGGTCTGACAACAGGATTTACGGTCCTCACCAGCCAGAGCTACGGAGCCGGCAATATGAAACGTGTGAAGCACAGCGTATCGAACGCGATCATTCTTTCAATCATATTGTCTGTGATCGTAACGCTGATCTCCTGCCTGACAATGGGGCCGGTACTCAGAATCATGAATACGCCTGAGGACATCTATCAGGATGCCTATCGCTATATCATGATCATATGCGCCGGAACGATATGCAGTGTATTTTACAATCTTTTCGCAGCCCAGCTGAGAGCAGTCGGAAACAGTCAGGTGCCCTTGTTTTTCCTAGTATTTTCTGCTTTTCTGAATGTAGGACTTGACCTTCTGCTTACCGCTGTGATCAGAATGGGAACAGCAGGTGCGGCACTTGCGACCATTATGGCGCAGGGAATATCAGCGGTACTGTGTATCATCTATATCTATAAGAAGATACCGGTCCTGAAACCGGAGAGGACTGACTGGCATCTTTCACGAAGCGATACCATGCTTCAGCTTAGAATTGCGATTCCCATGGGACTCCAGTACGGCATCACAGCTTCGGGAACCATGATCATGCAGGGTGCGATCAACATGTGCGGATCCACTGCAGTTGCTGCATATACAGCGGCATGCAAGCTGCAGAGCATATTTGCAACGATATTCCTGTCAGTAGGTCAGGCTATGGCTACTTACGGCGGTCAGAACTTCGGCAAAGGTGATCTGGACAGACTGAAAAAGGGGGCCAGAGAGACTGCTATTGCTGTGACAGGAGTGGCAATAATAGCAGGTATTCTTGTTCTGGTATTGTTAAAGCCCTCATTGCACCTGTTCTTCAGTGCAGGAACAGATCTGACCGAGATCCACAGTCTGGCAAGAACTTATCTGCGTATGTCAGTATCCTGCTTCCCGGCATTGGGTTACATCTATATCTACCGCAGTATCATGCAGGGATGTAATTATGCTTTCCTGCCGACTGCAGGCGGAGGCGTAGAGCTGCTGGCAAGACTGATATGTGCAGCACTGGCAGTCAGACATCACAGTTATATTCTGGCAGTAGCGTGTGATCCTGCAGCCTGGCTTGCGGCAGGCATCTTCGATCTGGTAGGATGGCTGTGGGTAGTGAAAGATATCAAGAGAAGATTTGCATAGAAAGGCGGGAAATATGTTGTCAATGATTCAGAACCAGGATGCGGATATTCTGCTGTTTATTCAGAACAATATTCGCAGTGATATTATGACACCGATCATGATTCTTCTGGGAAAGGCAGTGGCGGTATGGTTCGTACTTGCTGCAGTACTGCTCATTCCCCGAAAGACAAGAAAAGCAGGGATCGCAGCAGTGCTTGCACTGTTGTTCTCTCTGCTTGTAAACAATATGTTTCTGAAGCCCCTGGTGGGCAGGATAAGACCGTACGAAGCAGTTCCGGCATTGACCTGCCTGATCGCAAGACTGTCGGATGCATCCTTCCCGTCGGCGCACACTGCATTCTCCTTCGCAGGAGCGACTGCACTGTCAGGATTCCTGGACAGGAAGTACTGTGTATGGATGTATCTGCTTGCAACACTGACCGGTCTGTCCAGACTGTATGTAGGTGTTCATTATCCGTCGGATGTACTGGTCGGCGCATGCAGCGGACTGGTGCTGGGACTCATTGCAGTATTCATTGTAAAACGAATGGAGAACGGAACTCTGCTTCGTTGATATACTGCTGAAGCCGGCCGAAGCCGCCTTTATAGATCAGAGAGAGCAGCTTGTCGGTGTGACGCAGAGTGATCTGCAGCTGGGACGGATCCATAAGACCGTCGCGCAGTGCATCGGCAAGCTCATCCAGGTCGACGACCCGCACGCTGCCGTCCGGGTAGACAATAACATCCACCAGGAGATCGGTGAAGATCCATGCGTTCTCCTCTTCATTAAACTGCTGGTCGGTGATGTCACAGTACCAGCTGATCAGATTACCTTCTCTGTCATAGAATTTACTGACCTTGAACCCGCGCTCCAGAAAATAGCAGGAGTAGCCGTGGTCCAGGGTCTTTTTAGGTTTCAGGGTATGCCACTTGGTAATGATGACCTCACTGTCCTGATGAAGTATGATGTCATCCTTTAAAAGAGTGCATTCTTCCGGAATCAAACGCTTCCGGTACAGCTTTACCTCACACGTCTCATTCATATCACGCAGTCTCCCTTCGACTAAGAGACTCACTGTCTCTGCGGAAACCTTATCAACTTTGGACCAATTATAACATCAGCCGTCAGTGATGGAAATAGAAACTTGTTAGAAAACTGGCAGGGTGCTATAGTTTTTATGAGGAAATTCGCGTGGATAAAACAGAGTTATCATATATGGCAAGACCACGTTATGTCACAATACTTAAGGAGGCTTTATGATACAGAAACGGATCGCGGAGCTCGTATGCTATGGACGTGAGACAGGGCTGATCGGCCGCGAAGATGCGATTTTTACAGCGAACAGATTATTGGAACTGCTTGGGATAGACGAACTGGAGGAAGCCGCAGAAACGGCGATTCTGGAGTTCGAAGCACTTGACGGACGGGACACGGAAAGTCTCACAGGAAGGCTGGAGACCATACTGAATGACATATGCGATTATGCATGGGAACATGGACTGATCGAAGAGAATACCGTGACTTACAGGGATCTTTTCGATACCAGGATCATGGGAGTCATGGTCGACCGCCCCAGCGGCGTGGTAAGAAAGTTTGCCGCCCTGCAGGCTGAGGATCCTCAGAAGGCAACCGACTGGTTCTATAAGCTCAGTCAGGACAGCAACTATATTCGCAGATACAGAATCTCCAAGGATGTCAAGTGGACAACCCACACTGAGTACGGAGATATGGACATCACGATCAATCTGTCCAGACCCGAGAAGGATCCGAAGGAAATAGCAGCTGCACGAAATGCTGCGCAGACCGGATATCCCAAGTGCCTTCTGTGCCGTGAAAACGTTGGATATGCAGGAAGATTGGGTCATCCGGCGCGTCAAAATCACCGCATCATTCCGATCATGATCAATGGAAGCTCCTGGTATTTCCAGTATTCACCGTACGTATACTATAACGAACATTGTATCGCCTTCAACGGACGCCATCAGCCCATGAAGATAGAGAGAGCAACATTTGCCAAGCTGCTTGACTTCGTAAGGCAGTTCCCGCATTATTTCGTAGGCTCGAACGCCGATCTTCCTATCGTGGGAGGATCTATCCTGAGCCACGATCATTTTCAGGGCGGACATTATGAGTTCGCCATGGCCAGAGCACCGATCGAAACACAGATCAGCTTCCGCGGCTTCGAGGACGTAGAGGCCGGCATAGTTAAGTGGCCTATGTCTGTACTGAGAATCAGCAGCTGCGACAGCAGGAGACTTGTTGATCTGGCAGAAAAGATCCTGAAAGCCTGGAGATCTTATACCGATACAGAGTGCCTGATCTATGCGAAGACGAACGGCGAACCGCATAATACCATCACTCCCATTGCGCGCATGCGCTCAGACAGGTTCGAACTGGACCTGGTACTTCGGAATAATATCACGACGCCGGACTATCCGCTGGGGCTCTTTCATCCGCATCCCTATCTCCATCACATTAAGAAGGAGAACATCGGCCTGATCGAGGTCATGGGACTGGCGGTACTTCCGGCAAGACTGAAGGTTGAGATGGAGAAACTCAGGGAAGCAATGCTGGAGGGAAAAGATATCAGGCAGGATGAACTTCTTGAGAAGCATACGGACTGGGCAGAATGGATCATGAAGAAGTATGACCGTCTTGATGAGAATAATATCGACGATGTCCTGAAACAGGAGATCGGCCATGCTTTCGCCAAGTGTCTGGAGCATGCGGGAGTTTATAAGAGGACACCGGAAGGAAAGGAAGGTTTCCTTCGATTTATCGATGAAGTAAATGCAGAACCATGGGGCTGAGAGCCTTAGATTTCTTGACAAGAAAGTGGCAAAAAGATAAACTGAACAGAGTTATTCAGTGATAATTAAGGAGACAGATATGGCTAAGGATAAAAAACTGGTAGAAGCTATCACTTCTATGGACGTTGATTTCGCTCAGTGGTACACCGATGTCTGCAAGAAAGCAGAACTGATCGATTACACAAGCGTTAAGGGATGCATGGTGTTCAAGCCGGCCGGCTATGCGATCTGGGAGAACATCCAGCAGGAACTGGACAAGAGATTCAAGGCAACAGGAGTACAGAATGTATATCTTCCGATGTTCATTCCGGAGAGCCTTCTTGCCAAGGAGTCTGAGCTGGTAGAAGGTTTCGCACCTGAAGTAGCATGGGTTACTCAGGGTGGACTTGAGCCGCTGCAGGAGAGACTGTGCGTAAGACCGACTTCCGAGACCCTGTTCAGTGACTTCTATAAGAATGATGTTCATTCCTACAGAGATCTTCCGAAGAACTACAACCAGTGGTGCTCAGTTGTACGCTGGGAAAAGACTACCCGTCCATTCCTTCGTTCCAGAGAATTCCTGTGGCAGGAAGGCCATACTGTACATGCTACAGCAGAGGAAGCTCAGGAGAGAACAGAGATGATGCTCAACCTGTATGCTGATTTCCTGGAAGATTTCCTTGCTATTCCGGTAGTTCGCGGTCAGAAGACTGAGAAGGAAAAATTCGCAGGTGCGGTTGCTACCTATACTATCGAAGCTCTTATGCATGACGGACAGGCTCTGCAGTCCGGTACCAGCCATAACTTCGGCGACAAGTTCGCTCAGGCATACGGCATCCAGTATACAGACAGAGACAACAAGCTTAAGTATGCATTCCAGACTTCCTGGGGCATGACCACACGTCTGATCGGTGCTATTATCATGGTTCACGGTGACGACAGCGGTCTTAAGCTTCCGCCGAGAGTTGCTCCGATTCAGACTGTTGTAGTTCCGATCCGTCAGAATGCAGAAGGTGTTCTGGATAAGGCTAACGAGATCTGCGACAAGCTGGCTGCAGCAGGCATTCGCGCAAGACTTGATGACTCTGATAAGAGCCCGGGCTGGAAGTTCTCTGAGCAGGAGATGAGAGGCTACCCGACACGTGTTGAGATCGGACCGAAGGATATCGAGCAGAACCAGGCAGTTATCGTACGCCGTGACAATGGTGAGAAGACAGTGGTATCTCTTGATGAGATCGATGCTAAGGTTGCTGAGATTCTTGAGTCTGTTCAGAATGATATGTTCGAGAGCGCTAAGGCACACAGAGATGAGCTGACATTCGACGCTCATGACGGTGAAGAGTTCAAGAAGATCGTTACTGAGAAGAACGGTTTCGTTCGCGCTATGTGGTGCGGAGAGCGTGCATGTGAAGAAAAGATCAAGGAAGACTACGGTGTTACCAGCCGCTGCATTCCTTTCGCACAGGAAAAGCTTTCAGATGTATGCGTATGCTGCGGAAAGCCCGCTAAAGAACTTGTATTCTGGGGCCGCGCATATTGATGGACTTGCGGTAATGCCGCTATAACCTCAGGGCTTGCGGTGTAACGTTAAAAATTGCATGAAATTAACAGTGAGATGCCGTACATTGAAAAATGTACGGCGTTTTGCGTATCTTATCATAAATTTTTCGACAAATACTTAATAAAATGAATTGACGCGTCATAGTTTTCGTACTACAATAGGAACAAGATTTTTGAGATACGTAAAAAAATTTAAAGCGTATCGCTCGAAGAGGGAGAAATATTTCGATAATCAAGGAGGAGAAACCATGAAAAAAGCAACTCGTGTTTTCGGAGCAGCACTCGCTGCAACTATGGCACTGTCAATGACAGCAATGGCAGCTGATACATTCAAGATCGGCGGTCTCGGCCCCATCTCCGGCGGCGCAGCTGTATACGGCCAGTGTGTTATGAACGCAACTCAGATCGCTGTTGATGAGATCAATGAAGCAGGTGGTATCAACGGATATCAGGTCGAGTTTTCTTTCCAGGATGATGAGCATGATGCAGAGAAATCTGTAAACGGTTACAACACCCTGAAAGACTGGGGAATGCAGATGCTCCTCGGTACTGTAACAAGTACACCGTGCATCGCTGTAGGCGCTGAAGCAGCTAACGATAACATGTTCCTGCTGACACCGTCAGGTTCTGCTACTGATTGTGTTGCTAACCCGAATGCATTCCGCGTATGCTTCTCTGACCCGAACCAGGGTACCATGTCTGCAAGATACATCGGTGAAAACGGACTTGCAGAAAAGGTTGCTATCATCTACAATAGCCAGGATGTATATTCCGCAGGTATCACACAGACATTCTCAATCGAAGCTGATAACCAGCCGTTCGAGATCGTTTCTGCAGAAGCTTTCACAGAAGACTCCAAGACAGACTTCTCAGTACAGCTGCAGAAGGCACAGGATGCAGGCGCTGACCTTGTATTCCTGCCGATCTATTACACAGAAGCATCTCTGATCCTGACTCAGGCTGACAGCATGGGCTTCGACCCGACATTCTTCGGTGTTGACGGTATGGACGGTATCCTTGATGTTGATGGTTTCGACACCAGTCTTGCAGAGGGACTTATCCTTCTGACTCCGTTCGTAGCTTCCGCAGAAGACGAGCTGACTCAGAACTTCGTTGGCAAGTATCAGGAACAGTACGGTGAGATCCCGAACCAGTTCGGTGCTGATGCTTACGACGGTATGTACATCATCAAGATGGCTGCAGAGCTTGCAGGCATTACTCCGGATATGAGTGTTGATGAGATCGGTACAGCTATGGAAGAAGCTATGACTCAGATCACTTATGATGGTCTTACAGGAAACAACACCACTTGGGATGCCAGCGGCGAGCCGACTAAGGACCCGAAGGCTATGTTCATTCAGGATGGTGCTTACGCTCCGATGGAGACAGCAGAAGCTGCTACCGAATAAGCGGAAAACTGTACAGAACATATAACTATTGGTTACTATGGGGTTGCCTGTCAGGCAGCCCCTTGTTTCGCATTTATTAAAAGAAACCCGAAAAGCAACACTGACGAAGAGAGAAGAGGGATATCATGACTTTTCTGAACTATCTGATCAGCGGAATAAGCCTTGGCAGTGTCTATGCGATCATTGCTCTGGGCTATACCATGGTTTACGGCATCGCTAAGATGCTGAACTTCGCACATGGCGATATCATCATGGTAGGCGCATATGTGACATTTACCGCTATGGCATCATCTATGCCGGCACTGCCTGCAGTGCTTTTATCTATGCTGGTGTGCACTGCACTGGGTGTTATCACCGAGCGCGTGGCATACAGACCGCTTCGCGGAGCATCATCTCCTCTGGCTGTACTGATCACAGCGATCGGTGTCAGCTACCTTCTGCAGAACCTGGCGCTGCTGATCTTTGGTTCCAACACTAAGTCATTCTCATCGGTTGTGAACCTTCCGGCATTGTCACTTGCAGGCGGTAAGCTGAATATCAGCGGAGAGACCATTGTCACGGTCATTATCAGTATTCTGATCGTGCTGGGACTTACCACATTCATCAACAAGACCAAGCCGGGACAGGCTATGCTGGCTGTATCCGAGGACCAGGGAGCTGCCAAGCTGATGGGCATCAATGTCAATGCTACGATCGCAATGACATTCGCAATCGGTTCAGCACTTGCAGCTATCGCAGGTGTACTTCTGTGCTCTGCATATCCGTCCCTGACCCCGTACACGGGTTCCATGCCGGGTATCAAGGCTTTCGTTGCAGCTGTTTTCGGCGGCATCGGTTCTATTCCGGGTGCTATGCTCGGAGGTATCCTTCTGGGTATCATCGAGATCTTCGGTAAGGCATACATCTCATCACAGATGGCTGACGCCATTGTATTCGCTGTACTTATTATTGTCCTTCTGGTGAAACCCACCGGTATTCTGGGCAAAGAGATTCGTGAGAAAGTCTGAGGGAGGACGACAGTATGAATAAGACTAAAATGAAGACTGCCCGTCAGAACGCAGTCACTTACGGAATCGTCATCGCGGCTTTCATCGCCATGGAGATCATGATCCAGACCGGACATATTTCCAGCACTCTGGCCGGCCTTCTGGTTCCCTGCTGCTATTACATCATTCTGGCAGTTTCACTGAACCTGGTCGTAGGTATCCTCGGTGAGCTTTCACTCGGTCATGCCGGTTTCATGTGCGTCGGTGCTTTCTCCAGTGCTTTCTTTACGAAAGTCATGCAGGACACCATTACCAATTCTACGATCCGCTTCATCATCGCTATTATCATCGGTGCAGCAGTGGCTGCGCTCTTCGGATTTATCATCGGTATTCCGGTGCTCCGACTGAAGGGTGACTATCTGGCGATCGTTACACTTGCATTTGGCGAGATCATCAAGAATACGGTCAACATTCTCTATGTTGGAAGAGACCAGAATGGTTTTCACTTTTCAACCAAGGACGCTCTGTCCACCAAGACAGACATCGTCAATGGCAAGATGCTTGTTAACGGTCCGCAGGGTATCGGACAGATCCCGAAGGACAGTACATTCATCATTGCAACTATTCTTGTACTGCTGACTCTGTTCATCGTTCTGCGTATCACAACATCCAGAGACGGTCGTGCGGTCATGGCTATCAGAGATAATCGTATCGCAGCAGAGTCCATCGGTATCAACATCACCAAGTACAAGCTGATGGCATTCACTGTATCCGCATCTCTTGCAGGTATCGGCGGTGCCCTCTATGCACACAACCTTGCTACACTGACATCAACATCCAAGAACTTCGGTTTCAATATGTCTATCATCATTCTGGTATATGTAGTTCTGGGCGGTATCGGAAACATCCGCGGTTCTGTTATTGCTCCGGTCGTTCTTAACCTGATTCTGGACTACTTCCTGAGAAAGTTTCAGATGCTGGGAGACAGCCCGGTTCTTCAGTTCGTCAGTGACAACCGTATGCTGATCTATGCGATCGTTCTGATCGTGATCATGCTCTTCACCTGGAGCCCGAAGGCGATCGGATTGAGAGAGAAGCTGTTTCAGGGCAAGAATGGAGAGGAGGAGTAAGCCATGTCAATGCTTGAAGTAAGAGACCTGGGGATCTCCTTCGGAGGACTCAGAGCGGTTAATGAGTTTCATGTTTCAATTGAAAAAGGTCAGCTGTACGGACTGATCGGACCGAATGGCGCAGGTAAGACCACCTGCTTCAACCTGCTTACCGGTGTGTATAAACCGGATACGGGAACCATTCGTCTGGATGGAAAAGATATTACAGGCAAGACTCCGATGGAGATCAGTAAAGCCGGTATCGCAAGAACCTTCCAGAATATCCGTCTTTTCGGAAAGATGACTGTTCTTGACAATGTTAAGACCGGCATGCACAACAATTATGAGTATTCCGCACTGGCAGGTATTTTCCATACGCCGTCCTATAAGCGCATGGAAAAAGAGATGGATGAAAAGGCCATGGATCTTCTGAAGGTTCTGGACCTGGACGACAGTGCAGATCTCTTATCATCTAACCTGCCCTATGGTAAACAGAGAAGACTGGAGATCGCCAGAGCACTGGCTACAGATCCCAAGCTGCTTCTTCTGGATGAGCCTGCAGCCGGCATGAACCCGCAGGAGACAGAAGATCTGATGGACATGATCCATCTTGTAAGAGACAGGTTCGATATGACCATTCTTCTGATCGAACATGATATGAAACTGGTATCCGGTATCTGCGAAGAACTGACCGTACTGAACTTCGGTGAGGTTCTGGCACAGGGTAAGACTTCAGATGTTCTGAACGATCCCCAGGTAATCACCGCATATCTTGGAGAATAAGGAGGAAAAGCCATGTCAATGCTTGAAATCAGGGATCTGAATGTCTACTATGGCATGATCCATGCAATTAAAGGTGTTTCCTTCGACGTTGAAGAGGGAGAGATCATAGCTCTGATCGGTGCCAACGGTGCCGGTAAGACGACTATCCTGCACACGATCAGCGGTCTGCTGCAGCCCAAGAAGGGTTCCATCATGTTCGAAGGAACCGATATCACCAAGGTTCCGGCACATAAGATCGTCAACATGGGAATGGCGCATGTTCCGGAAGGAAGACGTGTATTCTCACAGATGACCGTTTATCAGAACCTTAAGATGGGTGCATATTCCAGATCCGACAAGAGTGAGATCGAAGCCACAATGGAGACGGTCTATAAGCGTTTCCCGAGACTGTTCGAGAGAAAGAACCAGCCGGCAGGTACTCTGTCAGGCGGCGAACAGCAGATGCTGGCAATGGGAAGAGCGCTTATGTCTCACCCGAAGATCATTCTGATGGACGAGCCCTCCATGGGTCTGTCCCCTATCCTGGTAAATGAGATCTTCGACATCATCAAGGAAGTAAATAAGTCAGGTACAACAGTGCTTCTGGTAGAGCAGAATGCGAAGAAGGCACTGACTATCGCAGACAGAGGATATGTACTGGATACCGGTCATATCTCAATGTCAGGTATAGCGGATGACCTTCTGAATGATGATGCTGTTAAGAAAGCATATCTCGGAGAATAAGTGATTTTAAGCCTCGCAGATCCGTCTGCGAGGCTCATTTTTTTATACTGACAAGGTATGAAACATGGTATACTGGAGTCAGAAAAAAGCCCGCCGCGGGCATAAAAGAACGTGAGGAGGTAGCTGTATGGAGAATGTAGTTGTCACCATTGACAGACAGTACGGAAGCGGTGGCAGAACCATCGGTAAGATGCTGGCAGAAGAGATGGGGATCAAGTATTATGACCGTGAGATCCTGAAACTTGCTTCTGAAGACAGTGGAATAAATGAAACTCTTTTCAACCAGGTAGACGAGAAACTGAAGACAACCCCCTTGTTCCGCATCATGCGCAAGAATTATAAGGGTGAATTGATCAAGCCTGAGAGCGGAGATTTCCTTTCAGACCAGAACCTGTTCAATTATCAGGCTAAGGTCATTAAGGATCTGGCTGAAGAAGAGAGCTGTGTGATCATCGGAAGATGTGCAGGTTATGTGCTGCGCAATTATCCGAACGTGGTTCGAGTATTTGTACATGCACCTCATGAATACTGCGTGAAGATGGCTATCGAGCGCGGCTCACAGACAACACGCGGTGTGGAAAAGTTCATCGAGAAGACGGATAAGTATCGTGCAGACTACAACAAGTATTATACCGGTCAGGACTGGACAGATTCCCGCAACTATGATCTGTGCCTGAACAGTGAGCGGCTTGGGTTCGACGGCTGCGTGAAAGCCATCCGCTCATATATTGACATCCGCTTCTCCGGGAAATAGAATATAAGGCAGACTGATGTTTCGACAGATAGCTGCTGTGCTGTTAGAGAAAAGCTGCAGCACAGCAGCTTCTTTATTTTAGAAGGTGTAACAATGAAAGGGGAAGCCACAATGAAGAAAATCGCCATTGGCAATGACCATGCCGCAGTAGAAATGAAATTCGAGATCATGAAGTACCTTGAGGAGAAGGGGTACGAGATGGTCAATGTTGGAACCAACACTTCCGAGCGTTTTAACTATCCGGTAAGCGGCTACCGCGTTGCGAAGATGGTTGCAGACGGCGAAGTTGACGGAGGTATCCTGATCTGCGGTACCGGTGTAGGTATTTCCCTTGCAGCGAATAAAGTGAAGGGCATCCGCTGCGCTGTATGCAGTGAGCCATACACAGCACAGCTGTCCAAGCAGCATAATAACACCAACATCATCGCATTCGGTGCCCGTGTAGTTGGTCCGGACCTGGCTAAGATGATCGTTGACGCATGGCTTGAAGCTGAGTTTCAGGGCGGCCGTCATGCGGAGAGAGTCGGTATGATCATGGAGATCGAGAGAGAAGGATATCTGGAGGAAGCTGTTAACCCGACACAGCCGGAGAATAGACTGGGATGAGAAAAAGAAATGCTTTGGCAGGACTGCTGATTGCAGTCTGCATCACAACGCTGACAGGATGTATCGGTCCATCAGAGGGTGGAAACAGAACCAGAAAAGGAAATGAGGCACTGGCAGAAGGAAACTACCAGGAGGCGCTCACCGAATATCAGGCTGCTGCCCTGGGAGGAGAGGACGAGGTACCGGCATATCGAGGTGCCGGTGTAGCTCTC
>R21__coassemble_2015_pt1 | contig 12477 bp, 12 predicted proteins | sample R21__metabat2_low_PE_028 | metagenome-assembled genome bin R21
TTTTACCAGCTCATCCAGTCTCTCATCTCTCTCCTGTCTCATTTCGTCATTAATGGCCATGATAAACATCCTTTCTCGCAGGTTGTGGTTATTCCCGCAATATAGCTAATGTATATCAAATATTAATATTTGTCAATTTTGCATGTATTAAAGACATAATTTACGCCCAACGTTTCGGAAATCCGTTCTTTTTTCGCAGAAATAACTTTACTTGGATTTTCCTCCGGACTTCTTGTCTGATTTCTTATCGGCTTTTTTATCGGACTTCTTATCAGACTTCTTGTCCTTCTTCTTGTCTTTCTTTTTATCCTTCTTCTTGTCTTTATCCTTGTTCTTGCCCGACTTTTTCTCCTTTTCAGTTTTCTCTTCCTTCGTCGGTTCAAGCGCTTCTGCGCCGGCAGGTTCCATCACAGTATCTTCCGGCTGGAACACTTCTTCTGCAGTTACTTCCTCCTGCTCTGCCGGAGTCGCTGCCTGCTCTTCTTCAACTTTTTTAACCACGGTCTTCTTAACCGCTGTCTTTCTTGCAGTCTTTCTGACAGGCGCTGTTTCCTTGACTTCACCGCTGCCCAACTGCTCCAGATATTCTCTGGCATCCTGAACTGCCTCCGGATTAACAGAATACAGAGTCCACTTTCCATCTTTTCTGAATGTGACCAGTCCGGAATCACACAGAGTTTTCATATGATGAGACAACGTGGACTGAACCACGTCAAGAGCCTCGAGCAGGGCTGCCGCACTGCTCTCCTCAGCTTCAAGTATCTCCATAATCTTCAGGCGATGAACATCACCCAGTGCACGATATAATTTGTCCAGATCATACTTGCCGGTCATATCGATCCTCCCCTTATCCCTGCTGTCCAAGCAGGAATTCCTTCATGTCTTCAACAGTATCCGCAATAAAATCTGCTCCTGCCTTCTCCAGTTCTCCTTCGTTGGCGAAGCCCGTCTTTACTCCAAGAACCTTGATATCACACTGATGGGCTCCCTCGACATCATGTCTTCTGTCTCCCACCATGAGCACATCTTTTTTATCCTCATCTGTCAGCTTAAGTCTCCTCAGTGTCTCCTCGATCACTTCGTTCTTCGCTGTTCTCTTCTCATCCATAGTTGCACCGACGACAACATCGAAATACTTTCTTAGTTCGAAGCGCTCCAGAATCCGCTCCACGAATGGCTCCGGCTTGGAAGATGACACGGTCAGCACCCTGCCTGCTGCTTTCAGCGCTGCAAGCATCTCAGGAACTCCCTCCAGCACTTCATTCTCGAATATTCCCTTGTCGGTAAAACGGCTTCGGTATACATCTATTGCTTCCACCGTCTGTTCTTCGGTCAATCCGTAGAACTCCATGAAAGAATCTGTCAGCGGAGGCCCGATGAAAGGCTCAAGCTTATCCAGATCCGGTTCGATGATGCCGAAGTGTTCCAGTGCATACTGGACGCACCGGGTGATTCCCAGCTTGGGATTAGTCAGGGTTCCGTCCAGGTCAAAAAAGATGTATCCGTACATATAATTTCTATTCCTTTTATTCTGCTGTTCCGTCATACACAATGACAGGCATACCCGGCTGCGCGATCTCGTATACCTGTTTTACTGCCTCAAGCGGCGTATTGATACATCCGTGTGATCCATTCGTCAGATAGATGGTACCACCGAAATATGCTCTGCTCTGCAGGTCGTGAATACCGACTCCGCCGTTGAATGCGATCCAGTACTTAACAGGTTGGCGGTAAGTAGCGCCTACCAGGACTGCGTTCTCCTGCTTATAGTCGATAGCCCATACGCCTCCGGAAGGTGTTTCATTGCCCTTGCTCGGGTTACCGGTAACAACAGGTGTCTCAACCACGATCTCACCATCAACATGTACCCACATCTTCTGTCTGGCAATGCAGATCTCGATGAAGGTATCGCCGATGTCGTTTCTTCCCTTGGTCCATCCGGTATGAAGATAGATCGGGTCCACTGTTTCTGTGCGTTTTTCCTTGATGGCATTCAGCAGGTTCTGTGCTGTCTCATTCTGATCGATCTCCCAGCCGTAATCTCCTCCGGACAGATATTCTGTTGTTCCAATGATCGAAGAGAATTCTCTGTCTCCGCCGTAGGTATTATATTTTTCTGCCATAGCTTCCACATAATCCCAGACAGCGCCTTCATCGATAAAGTATTCACCGCGCTCATCCTCAGCGATAAATGTCTTGATCACAGATGCATCTACCACTTCTGTTTCGTCGCCGAAATCGTATGTAATATTTGCCCCAAGAAGCGCATTCTTCTCATCCACCTCAGCATTCAGAGCGAGGTCATTGCCCTTGACCTTAGGCTGAATGTAGCAGCCCTCTCCCTCGAGAGAAATCTCTGTTGCACCGGTATCAAGAGCATCCATAACTGCCTTGCGTGCAGCTGTATAATCCAGCATGCTTCCCTGAACCTCGGGGACTACTTCATATCCGCTCTCTGTATCACCGATATAAGCATCCTGCGGTTCCACCATGGCTTCCGGATCGAAAGCCTTCATCTCTGCGAGAACCTGATCCACCATGCTCTCTTCATAGGTCGTTCCTATTCTCGGTGCGCTGCGCTGACCAAGCAGCATAAACAGCCACAGAGCACTCTTCTGATCCTTAATGGCTCTTGCTATTCCGCCATCGTTGACATAGGAAAGTCCGATTTCAGCTGCACTGATCTGCTCTGCTTCGCCGCTGCGTTCCTGCAGGCTCAGCGTATAAGCTCCGATCTGCTCTTCGACATCCTGCTGTACTTCTTCCGCAGTTCTGTTGCCTGCTTCAATACCGTATACACTCGTTCCCGGATAAAAATGTGAGCCGTAGTAAAACCCTGTTCCGGCATATACAATCACTGCAGCTGCTCCGGCAGCGATCAGTATCTTCTTTTTATATCCGGCGATGGGAACTGCTTTGATCCGTTCAGATTTCTTTCTGACCGGCTTTTCCGGTGCGTTCTTGTCTGCATATCTGCTTGAGTGGTCCGGAGTCCTGACCTGCTCTGCTGCTTTATTTTCCTTCTGTTTATCTTCGTATCTGGACAATGAAAACTTCCTCTCTAAAATAACTGATAGAATTCTCCTCCGCTACGAACGGGACTTATCTGTCCTGTGCATAGCGCAGAAGAAGCTCACTTTCCGGTCAGGATCGTGAGCTTCCGTAATGAACAATGTAACGCTGTTTATCTTGTTCTGACCTTGGCACGATAAACGATGATCCAAAGTGTCATCAGGAGCTGATATACAGCGAGCGCTCCCTTGAATGCAAGTCCGATATAATCATCCGGAGCCATGGGAAGCATGGTAAGGACTGTGCAGATGCAGCTGAAGAAGCCGATGAATACAATGTATCCCGGAATTCTTCCGATGTCCTCTCCTGTTCTGACATTCACTCTGACAACCTTGATGGTGTACAGAGCCTGAACATAGTACATGATGGTCAGAACTGAGACGATTACAACTACCAGCAGAAGGATGATACCAACGATCATGCTCATAACTGAGGAGCTAGCGCCTGCAGCAACAACGAATGCTACAGAACCCAGAATAGCTGCCAGCAGAACGAGACATACTAAGATAAAGCGAATGATGGTCATTGCCTTGATCATGGTAAATCCGGAAGTGCTGATCTCCATCTTGCGGCGGCTTGTCTGGGAGAATACCATCCACAGGCCAACCATGAAGAGGATGCCCGGAATACTCAGAACCAGAAGCGCTGCCATAACAAGACGGCTGTCGAAGCTGTTGATCAGGGTGATCACAGTCTGCATGAAGTTCACAGCTGCATTCGGTCCTGTCACAGAAGAGATCGTGTTATAAACTGTTGAAAGGTTGCGAACTGCTCCGCCGGTTGCGATATTCAGCACACCTGCTGCTGTAACAACTGTATAGAGAAGCACTGCCAGGAAGGAGAGGAAAGATTTCACTCTCTTGCGTGCCTTCTTCATCAGAGGTCCTACAGAAGTATAGTTATTTCTGCGTCCGCCTGCCTGGAAGTTCGGATCCTGGTTCATATCGTACTGATAACCATTCTCATCGTATCCGTAGGACTGTCCGCCGTACTGTGCCTGACCATCAGCCTGGTCGTAATCATATCCCTGGTCGTATCCGTAGTTCTGAGTATCATACTGCTGTCCGTCTTCCGGGCCATACTCATATTCCTGAGCAGCGCTGCGTGCTGCTTCAGCCATATATCCGGGTGCCGGGATCTCCTGTGTATCACCGGAAACTCCACCGAACTCTTCAGCCTGCTGTGCATCCCCGTATGCCGGTTCCTGCTCTTCAACTGCTGCTTCTTCACTTACCTGTACCGGAATCTCTTCGACTGCTATATCAGCAGCCTCCTCAGCGGTATCAGTTACTGTATCTGCCCCCTCAGCTACAGCATCGGGCATCTCCTGTACATCCTCGCCCAGCTCATCGGGTGAGATGGTCGGAGTGTCGATCAGGCGGTTCCCGCATTTAACGCAGGTCTGAGCACTGTCTTCATTCTCCTGCCCGCAATACATACATCTTTTCATTATGTTTCTCCTTCGAAAGATTCTTTGTGTTTCATTATATCTCATTCAAAACAGCTGGGCAATAGTACAATCACGATTTCCCCGCGGCCGGCGCCTGTGACATGAGAAGACAATCCCCTGTGTGCGGGCAGTCTCCGAAGGCACAGTCAGCCTCCAGAGATGTCACCGTTCCATCATCATCCCGTTCAATCTCACACAGCACCGTTCTGGTCTGATTAAGCGCTTTACAGAAACCGCTGTAAAACTGCTCCTCGAACTTACTCATTCCCTGTCCTCAATCCTTGCTCATCTCAACCAGCTTGTTCTTCAGGTTCAGCTCCATCTGTGCCATCTCAGCCTCAGCTGCTGCTCTCTTAGCCTTACCTTCAGACTGGATCTTCACTACCTCATCCAGGGTACTGATCAGACTTGCGTTGGTTGCCTTCAGAGTCTCCAGGTCAACGATGCCGCGCTCTGCCTGCTTAGCTGTCTCGATGGAAGCCATCTTCAGTTTCTCCGCATTCTTCTTGAGAAGCTCATTGGTAACATTCGTTACTGCCTGCTGAGCCTTAGCTGCCTCATTACTGTGCTGAACGCCCAGTGCGATTACCATCTGGTTCTTCCACAGCGGAATGGTATTGACCAGAGTACTCTGAATCTTCTCTACCATTACTTCATTGCTGTCCTGCACCAGACGAATCTGCGGAGCTGTCTGCAGCGCAACCTGACGAGTCAGTTCCAGATCATAGAGTTTCTTCTCGAATCTCTCGCACAGAGAATCCAGATCCTTGGCAGCCTGTGCATCTTCAGCAAGTCCGCTCTTTTCTGCCTTCTCGGTCAGAGCCTTCAGTTCATTGCTGCGTACGTCCTGCAGTTTCTTCTTACCTGCAAGAATATACATGGTCAGTTCCTTGAAATATACAAGGTTCAGGTCATACATCTTATCAAGAGTAGCAATGTCCTTGATCAGTGTTACCTGATGATCTTCCAGCGCTTTGGAGATCTTATCCACGTTGACCTCAGCTTTATCATACTTTGTCTTCATTGCAGTGAGTTTGTCCACAGGCTTCTTGAAAAATCCCAGAATACCCTTCGCTTCTTCATCCGCATCGAAGCCATTCAGCTCTGTCACAAGTGTGGTGATCATTCCGCCGACCTCGCCCATGTCCTTAGTGCGGACATTCTCCAGGGCCTTGGTGGAGAAATCTGCCATCTTCTTCTGCGCACCTGCGCCATACTGAAGGATAGCCTGTGTATTATGTACATCGATCTGATGTGAGAACTGCTCGACCTGCTCCCTCTCTTCATCGGTGAGAATGCTGTCATTGAGTGGTGCTGCCTGCACATCTTCGACTACTTCCTGAGCTACTGCCGCTGCCACATTGCCTGCCGGAGCTGCCAGGTCCACACCTTCAGCTGCAGCTGCTGCGGCTGCCTGAGCCGGTGTCTCTGTCACAACCGGAGTCTCATCTACCGGAGCAGTTTCTGCCGGAGCCTCCTCTTCCATACCGAAAGACAGGCTCGGTACCTTTCCTAATTCATCGAATTCATTAGCCATTTTTATGCCTCCTTACCTTCCCGGGTTTTCCATTTATCAACAAGCTTTCTGTTACTGCTCTTCCTTCTGTGCCATGGCCCCGCCTGCGCTGAGGTCATCTGTATATCCGTCTGTCCATCCCTGCTGCTGCGGCATCTCCAGTACCGGTTTCTTCTGATCCGGTACAACGTCCTTAGCTACTGTCTTGATCTTGCCCGGCTGGAAATCCTTTCCTGTCAGTCCATCTCTTGCCAGCATGGTGTTCAAGGTGCTGATGTCGGTGGATATGTCAAATGCAGTATCCGCGAAGAACTCATCCAGCATATTCTCGAACGCTACATTGATGGTGTCCAGAGACTTGGAGATCTCCCTCTTGGACTCAGATGTATTGCGTCCTGTACTGCCTGCCTCTTCCATGCTGCGATATGCATCGATCAGCTTTCTTGTGATGGGCAGATAGTAGTTCATCATTCTGTGAAGATCCGGTGCGCTAGACGGATCTCTCTCGATCTGATCGAAGATCCTTGTAACGGTTCTCTCCAGTCTGTTCAGCTTCTCGGTAAAGACTTCCTCCGGGATAGCTGCGTTGCACTCGTGAATATGTCTGATAAACTCTCTGCCTTCCGACAGTGCCTGTTTCGTCTCTTCGTCATAGACAGCTTTCGCTGCTTTCTGCTCAGCACGGGCTGTTTTCTGCTGTTCCTCAGAAGCTCTCTGTTCTTCCTCAGCTCTGCGTCTTGTCTCGTAATCTCTGATCGTTGCCAGATACTGATCATAAGCCTGTCTTGTAAACATCAGGGCTGTTCTTTCGGTATCCATGTACACCGTCATGTGGAACATTCCCTGCTCGATCATTGTCTGCAGATCATCGGAAACGAAGCTCTCGCTCTTTCCGGTAGCTGCTGCCAGTTCCTTCACGGTAACGACATCTCTCTTACCGGATACATCAAGATACTTCTGCTGACGCCTCTGTCTGTCTCTGAACTCTCTGCCCCTCTTCGCCATTCTCGCGAAAAAAACGGTGATGATCAGCGCGATGATTCCGACTATCACTCCTACCGGCTCCGGCATAAACACGCCGGCCAGTCCCATCATCAATGCGAAGAAACCGGACGACACCGCTCCGCACCAGCCGACGACCATCTTAATGATCCCCTTCGGGCTGTGGTCTGCCTGCCTTCCCTGACCGGAAAGCGCGCGATCTGCAGCTTCCATTGCCTGGTCGAAAGCTTTACCTGCAGCTCTGTATACAGTGTGGGAAAGATCCCCGTTTCGAAGTGCCTCACCCAGCTGATTCGTTGCTTCATCTATGGTATCTGCTACCTTACTGCTGAGATTACTGAAGTCATTCTGTTCCACGGCATCCTGGATCATATCACCCAGTTTTTTACCGTAGTCATACCATTGCTTATTACTCATGTCTATCTCCGTTGTCCCCTTTTCCGGAACACTTTTAATAAGAATATATACAGAGTCAGTATAGCGTATTTTGTATGGAATGTATAGATTAAACGATTTCCCGGGATATGTGAAAAAGACCGGTTCCCGCGGCAAATACAGCTTCATTTTCCCTTGCATAAGCTGCATTGTCCGGTCACCGGTCTTTTATCCTGTTTTATTTTGCCTTGCCGAGATATGCGGCCTTGACGGCTTCGTCATTCGCCAGATCATGTCCGGTTCCGCTCATGGTGATCTTACCGGTCTCCATAACATATCCCAGGTCAGCAGCTTTCAGAGCCATGTTCGCGTTCTGCTCGACAAGCAGGATGGTAACGCCCTGCTTATTGATCTCGCGAATGATATCAAACACGCCCTGCACGATGATCGGTGCCAGTCCCAGAGACGGTTCGTCCATCATGATCAGTTTCGGCTTGCTCATCAACGCTCTTGCGATAGCCAGCATCTGCTGTTCGCCGCCTGACAGGGTTCCTGCCGGCTGCCAGCTTCTCTCTCTCAGTCTCGGGAAGAGGTCATATACCCAGTTCAGGTCTGCTTCGATGGAGTCGTTTCTCATATAGGCTCCCATCTTCAGGTTTTACAGAACAGTCAGGTTTACGAATACGCGTCTGCCCTCCGGAACCAGTGTGATACCGCGCTTCACGATAGCTTCTGTTCCGTTTCCCTTTAGTTCTTTTCCGTCAAATATAATGCTGCCCTCAGCCGGCTTTTCCAGCCCTACGATAGAGCGAAGTGTGGAACTCTTTCCAGCGCCGTTCGCTCCGATCAGCGTGACAACATCACCTTCCGGTACATCGAAGCTTATACCGCGAACCGCTTCGATGCCTCCGTACTTTACTACCAGATCCTTTACTTCAAGAATATTACTCATCCTGCACCCCCAGATATGCGCTGATAACTTTCGGATCATTCTGGATAACTTCCGGAGTTCCCTGTGCGATCAGCTTACCGAAATCCAGCACATAGATACGGTCGGAGATCTCCATGACCAGATCCATATGGTGCTCGATGACCAGAATTGACAGATCAAACTTTTCCTTGATCTCCTTGATGAACTGAGCCAGTTCCTCTGTCTCCTGCGGGTTCATGCCGGCTGCCGGCTCATCCAGAAGCAGAAGCTGCGGATCTGTTGCGAGGGCTCTCGCGATCTCCAGTCTTCTCTGTTTACCATATGGAAGAGAAGTTGCGACCTCATCCTTAACGCCATCCAGCCCGACCATCTGCAGAAGTTCCAGTGTACGTTCTCTGTTAGCCCTTTCCTCCTTGGCGTTAGCCTTGAAGGTGGCTGAGAACACATTCGCCCTTGATCTCATATGACGTGCGATCAGAACGTTGTCGAATACGCTCAGGCTCTTATAGAGACGGATATTCTGGAACGTACGGGCAATGCCCAGCTTGGTGATCTGGTCCGGGGTCTTGACGATCTTATTCGGGAACAGAATGGAAGTATCTCCCAGATAAGTCTTCTTCATCTTGCCCTGGGGATGATTCTCGATCATGGGAACAGAGCGATAAGAGACCTTGCCGTTGGTGGGCTGATACACACCTGTGATTACATTGAATGCCGTTGTCTTACCGGCACCGTTCGGCCCGATCAGTGCAACGATCTCGCCCTTATTGACATCCATGGACAGATTGTTGACAGCGACAACGCCGCCGAACTGCATGGTAACATTTTCAACTTTCAGTACGCTTTCAGCTGCCATCAGGACTCACCTCCCGCTTTTTCTTTTTTTGCTTTTCTGCGGAACAGTCCGAACAAACCATCCCATGAGAATTCATTGGTTCCCATGATACCGCGTCTCCAGAACAGAACAACGATCATCAGAAGGATGGAATAGATAACCATTCTGAAGCCCGGTTTAAAGAGTGCTGACAGAACCGGCACTGTGGTCGGCTCATCCAGAAAACGAAGCCATTCCTGTCCGCCGTTGATCAGAAGGGATCCGATGATGGATCCTGTTACGGACCCGATACCGCCAAGAACGACGATCAGAAGAATATTGTATGTAAGTGCAACCTGGAAAGTCTTGGTATCGATGGATCTCATGAAGACTGCCAGCATGCCTCCGCCTACTCCTGTGAAGAAGGAGGAAATAACGAAGGAAAGTTCCTTATGATGGAACAGGTTGATACCCATTGCTTCCGCTGCCACCTCGTCCTCACGGATTGCCTTGAATGCACGGCCGTAGGATGAATTGATCAGCAGGATCATTACGATGATGCAGCAAGCTGCGATCGCCATTACCTGGTAGATATTCTTGAAACCGGGAATGTTGTTCAGGCCGTAAGAACCATTCGTAATAGTGTCCATTGCCGGAGCGGCAAGAAGCGCACGGATGATCTCCGCAAAGCCAAGCGTTGCAATTGCCAGATAGTCACTCTTAAGACGCAGAACCGGAATACCGATCAACGCTGCGAAAGCTGCGGCAACAAGGCCTCCGAGAAGCATAGCCGGTACCATCGGCAGATGAATGTTTTCAAGCCAGGGTGCAATACCGTTCATGTAGTAAACGCCCGGACGTGTAGCAACCGGGATCGTCAGAATTGCTGTTGTATAAGCACCCAGAGCCATGAATCCTGCCTGCCCCAGGGAGAACAGACCGGTGAAACCGTTCAGAAGGTTCATGGATACCGCAACTACGGCATAGATCGCGGAGCGTTCAAGAATAGAAATTGCATAACTGTGCTGCTGTGCATGGGTCTGGTAGAAAACCAGGACGCCGACAAATGCAGCAAGCGCAAGAATTGTCAAAATCGTATCTCGTGTCTTATTCTTCTTCATCCCTCTCACCTCTCAGACTTTGTCGTTGGCTGCCTCGCCGAACAGACCGGTAGGCTTAACCAGCAGGATAACGATCAGCAGCAGGAATGTGAAAGCATCCGAGAATGTGGAATAACCGAATGCTACCAGGAAGGTCTCGCAGATACCGATGATGAAACCACCGATGACAGCACCGGGGATAGAACCGATACCGCCGATAACAGCTGCGACGAAACACTTCAGGCCCGGAAGAGATCCGGAGTACGGATATACCGTCATACGATCTGTAAAGTACAGAACCGCACCGATCGCTGCGAGCAGAGATCCGATGACAAATGTACTGGTGATCGTAGTATTTACCTTAATACCCATAAGGCGGGACGCCTCTGTATCCTTGGATACAGCACGCATAGCCATACCGATCTTGGTATGATTGATGACCTGTACCAGGATGATTACGATGATTACAGTAAGGAAAGGTGTGATCAAAGTAACCAGTGATGTTGTGATAGATCCGAATGTGAGGATCTTCTTCAGGAACGGAATCTCCGGATAAGCCTTCGGGATAGCCGTGAACAGATAGGTTGCCAGGTTCTGTAACAGATAGCTGACGCCGATAGCCGAGATCATGACCGACATACGCGGTGCACTTCTCAGCGGTGCATATGCGACCTTTTCAATGGTAACACCCAGTATGATGGTGAACAGCAGGACCAGCGGAACTGCTATAAACCACGGGAGGGACGCCATTGCGAAAATCATAAAGTAACCGGACATCATGAACAGATCGCCATGCGCGAAGTTGATCAGTCGAAGGATACCGTAAACCATGGTATAGCCGACCGCGATCAGCGCATAGGAGCCGCCCAGGGAGATACCCGTCAGAAAATGCTGTGCAAGGGTAGCAGCACTCATCTCAATTGCCTCCTAAACATGAATCTAAGTAAATAAGTTCTAAAACGCATCAGGGCGAGACGAAAAGTCCCGCCCCAAGTGTTGCATGAAATTAGCCTGTGTATTAATCACACACCTGAAAAACAGATTATTCAGCGTCTTCTACAGACTGAGTCTTCAGGAACTTGAATGCTCCGCCTTCAACAGTGTCGATGTAAGCGGTATCTCTGTTAGCATCACCGATCTCGTTAAATGTGATTGTTCCTGTTACACCTTCGGAAGAAACAGCTGCAAGAGCATCACGAACTGCCGGTCCTTCAAGAGATCCTGCTGCTTCGATAGCGTCACACAGAACGTTGTAAGCGTCGAATGCGAGAACTGTGTTACCTACTACGGAGTCGTTGCCGCCGTTCTTGGAGATACGGTCGTCATCAGCATTCATCCATTCCTTGTAGCCCTTAACGAAGTCAGCAACTACCGGAGTTTCATCAGCTTCATCGAAGAATGTGGAAACAACCATGCCTTCGCAGTTCTCTGCGCCTGCATTGTCAATGATAGTCGTGTTGTACCATGTGTCGCCTGCCATGAACAGAGCATCGATGCCAAGCTCTCTTGCCTGCTTGATGATAAGCGGAGCTGTTGCGATGGATGACGGTGCGAAGATAGCCTCTGCCTCTGCATTCTTAACGTTGGTCAGAATAGCCTTGAAATCAGACTGATTGGTCTGGAACTGCTCATCATCTACGATCGTTCCGCCAAGTGCTTCGAACTGCTTCTTGAAGTAGTTGGCAAGACCTGTTGAATAGTCATCGCCGAGCTGGTCGATTACAGCAACCTTGGTCAGACCTGCATCGAATGCATACTGAGCCATAACTGAACCCTGGAACGGATCAAGGAAGCAAGTACGGAAATAGTAATCTGTTGTAGCGGTAACCTGCGGGTTGGTGCAGGAAATACCGATAGCCGGGATCTGTGCCTCTGTGAATGTCGGGCCTGCTGCGATGGATACACCGGAACCATAGGAACCAAGAACACCAACAACACCGTCTGCTACCAGCTTCTGAGCTGCGGTAACAGCTTCTGTCTTATCGGACTTGTTATCTACAGAATCAAGTTCAACAGTATACTCAACACCGTCAACAGTAACAGTCGGACGAAGCTCGTTCGCATAGGTGATACCCTGTGCTTCCTGAACACCGCCGCCTCCGTTCTCACCGGTCAGAGGTTCAAATACACCGATCTTGATCACATCATCTGCGAATGCCGGCGCAACCATAGTTGCTGCCATAGCCATAGCAAGTACTGCGGTAATAGCTTTTCTCT
>R21__coassemble_2024_pt1 | contig 12438 bp, 10 predicted proteins | sample R21__metabat2_low_PE_028 | metagenome-assembled genome bin R21
CCTCTGTATTTCTCGGCTGTATCATCTTCGTTGATGATTATCTGAATATCATGACGATCGGTACGTGCATGAAAGATGTCTGCGATAAGCGAAAAGTACCGAGAGAAGCTTTAGCTTATGTCATAGATTCAACAGGTGCACCGGTCTGTGCTTTGCTTCCTTTTTCTACATGGGCGGTCTTTTATGCAGGTATGTTCATGACGGAACCTGCTGTTCAGGCTTTAGGTTTTGGATCAGGCATCGAGACTTATATTCATGTCATTCCGTTCATGTTTTATCCGATCATCGCTGTACTGGTAACACTCCTGTTCGCACTGGGAATCATCCCGAAGCTTGGCAGGATGAAGAAAGCATATGAAAGAGTACAGGCAGGTGATCTTGGCCTTCAGCCACTTGTGCAGGTAGACGAAGCACTTGGAGACCATACGGTAGCAGGTATGGAGGAAAACATGGAGACAGGCGCGGTAGAATCCATGCTCGAAAAAGCAAGAAGATCCGCACCTCCGGGAAAAGCGTTGGATTTTCTGCTCCCGATGGCTGTTCTGATCGGTGTGACGATCTATACAGGCGATATGCTGATCGCCATCATTACGACCCTGTTCGTCTGCCTTTTCCTCTTTGTGCCAAGAAAACTTATGACATTCGGACGTTTCAGTGAACTCTTTATACAGGGATTTGCAGATATGCTGCCTGTTCTTGCGATCCTGCTTGCTTCTTTCCTGGTAAAGACTGCATGCGGAGAAATGAATCTGTCAGGTTATGTAATTTCTCTGGTGGAGCCATTCCTCAATGGAGCGATCCTGCCGGGTATCGTATTCCTTATTCTCGCAGCCCTGACTTTTATAACCAGTTCCTTCTGGGGCATCGAAGTTATCGCATTGCCAATTGTTATTCCGCTGGCTGTTGCCCTGGATGGCAATATTCTGCTTACACTGGCAGCTGTAGTATCCGGCGGCGTTTTTGGAAGTCATGCATGTTTCTATTCGGATGCAACAGTACTTTCATCAGCAACCTGTGAGATCAATAATCTTGAGCATGCAATTACACAAGCTCCTTACGCTGTTATTAGTGCGGTCCTTGCGTTTACAGCGTTTATCGGGGCAGGTATTATTCTGTGAAAATATTAATATGATCTTCAATCGCCGGTCATGCGAAGACCGGCGATTTTTCTGTCATTGCTTCGAAAAAAACGTTACAATAAGACGAAAGGAAAACTGACGTTGGAAAGTATCAGAGGATGCAATATGAAAAACAGCAAGCAGATAGCAATTGCAGGCGTGACTGCAATACTGTTGTGTAATACTTTAACCGAGAATGTATATGCTGAGGGTTTTACTTCAGAACCAATATCCGATGAAGTATTTGAAAGGATAGAGGGAAAGACATACAAGGAAAATTGCACGGTACCACTGGAAGACCTGCGCTATCTGAAGATCCTTTACCGAGACTTCGAAGGTGAGAGTCAGGAAGGGGAGATGATCGTCAATCAGGCGATCGCAGAGGATGTCCTGGAGATATTTGAAGGGTTGTATGCGGCTGAATATCCTATAGAACGCATAGTTCTTGCAGATGTGTATGATGCAGATGATGAACTATCTATGACAGATAATAATACATCGGCATTCAATTTTCGTATGATCGAGGGAACGGACCGGGTATCGAAACATGGATTGGGATTAGCTATTGATGTGAACCCCTTATATAATCCATATGTAAAAGAGACAGATGAAGGCATCATAGTGTTACCGGCAGCAGGTGAAAAGTATGCAGATCGTACTGGAAATCAGGATCATATGATCGATGAAGATGATCTCTGTTATCAGCTGTTTACGGAGCATGGGTTTGAATGGGGCGGCAGCTGGAACAGTCTCAAGGATTATCAGCATTTTGAACTTCCGTCGGATACAGTTAACCAGTTATATCCATAAGATAAACAGCGAGTCGGAGGTATGAAAACGCAACAGCACGTTGCGTGAAATAACGCCACATGTATCGTATAGTAATCTCACATGGAGGTATAGCGTGATGAAGACAAAAGACATAATACTGGAACTGCGTAATAAAAAGGGCTTATCACAGGATGAACTTGCCGAGAAACTGTTCGTGACCAGACAGGCTGTATCAAGATGGGAAACAGGTGACACCGTTCCGAATACTGAGACCTTAGCTGCTTTCTGATTTTTTCGATGTTTCGATCAATACGTTGCTGGGATCACCGAGAAAGCTGGTCTGTCAGTGCTGCGGTATGCCGCTTGAGGATCCCTTCATCAGTAAGGAGAAGGATGGATCATTCAATGAGGATTACTGTAAGTGGTGTTATGCAGATGGTACCTATACCTACAGCGATATGGATAATCTCATGGAAGTCTGCGTGAAAAATATGGTGGGCGAACACTTTACAGAAGAGCAGGCCAGAGCATATCTTAAGGAGATGCTGCCTAAACTGGACTACTGGAAACGATATGAAGAATTAAGTGATGGCGGACAATTCGAAGCATTTAACAGAAACTGATCGATGAATTCAATGAACTTCATATTGAAGGAATGCCGAAAGTTGAACGATTGAACGCACTCGTCGGGAGTTATGTCAACCTTGAGTACAGGCTGCCGAATGGGCACAAGGCAAAGTTCCTTGACGACAATGTGACTTATCTTGGCAACCAACTGGAGTGTGTATTCGGCGGTGACAGATGTTTTGGCATCCTTGCAAATATGGACTTCCTGATGGTCGCTACCTACGGTGAAGGTGGAAGCGATCCTGAGTTGGTACTTTACAAGCATAGATAACGACTGAAGTAATCAGTTTCAGATACAAAAAAGCCTTGACCTGAAATCGATTTTAGAATAGAATGTGTAGCATGCTACTTAATAGTGTAGCGTGCTACACATTTATTTTTAGGGGGTGAGAAACATTATGGCGGACACACCTATTGTGTCATCTGATACAGATTGTATCTCAGATAAGATGGATATCGGATACCTGGTTAAGATCCTCAGTGAAAGGATGCAGGCGAAAGCAGCCAAGCGCATGAAGGAGAAGAACCTGACACTGGCTCAGATCCAGACCATGATCTTTATTCATTCTCATGACGGATCAGTATCCCAGAAAGCTATCGAAAAGTTTCTGCAGGTATCACATCCGACAGTAGTTGGTATCGTCTCCAGAATGGAGAAGAATGGTTATGTAACAACACATCAGGACGAAAAAGATCACAGAAACAAAATCGTCTGTACTACACAGAAGGCTGACATCTGCAGAGATGAAGCCCAGAAAGAGCAGAAGCGGCTGAAAGAAGACCTCTGCCACGGTATGACAGAGGAAGAAGTAAGTGAACTGAAACGTCTGCTGATGATGCTGTACCACAACCTTGACTGACAACAAAGCATTAAACTAAAAGGAGCAACACATGATCAAAACATTGTCGAAGTCACTTCGAGAATACAAAAAACAGACATTCCTTACGCCGATCTTCATGATCGCGGAGGTCGTTCTGGAAGTTATCATCCCGTTCCTGATGGCCGCTATGATCGACCACATGGACGGCAATAGCCTGAAACCGATCATTCGATACGGTGTGATGCTGCTGGTTCTTGCGACAGGATCCCTGATCAGCGGTGTTCTGGCTGCAAGAATTTCTGCAACAGCCGGTGCCGGTTTCGCGAAGAACCTGCGTCAGGATATTTTCTTTAAAGTACAGGACTTTGCATTCCAGGATATTGACCGTTTTTCAGCATCTTCTCTGGTTACACGTATGACCACTGACGTTGCAAATGTACAGAATGCATTTTCCATGATCATCAGAATGGGCTTCCGTGCACCGCTGATGATGATCTTTTCCGTTGTAATGGCTGCAACCATCAACTGGAAAATGTCTCTGATTTTCCTTGCCCTGATTCCTGCGCTTGGCGCTGTGATCTTCGGCATCATGTTCAAGGTAATGCCGATCTTCAAAGTCATCTTCAAGAAGTATGATAAGATGAACAACACTGTACAGGAAAATATCGCAGGTATGCGCGTTGTAAAATCCTTCGTACGTGAAGATTTCGAAATGGCTAAATTCGAAGAGAAGGCAGAAGATGTTCGCAAGGACTTCACTTATGTTGAGAAGATCCTCGCATTCAACTCTCCGGCAATGATGACAGGTATCTACACAGCAATCACACTTGTCAGCTATTTCGGTGCAAGAATGATCATCTCCACACAGGGTTCAGCACTGACTACCGGTGAGCTTTCTTCCCTGATCAACTACGGCGTACAGATCCTTGCATCTATCATGATGCTGTCCATGATCTTCGTTATGTGTTCCATCGCACTGGAGTCTGCTAACCGTATTGCGGAAGTCCTTTCCTATGAAGCAACACTGACGTCCCCGGAAAACGGTGAGACAGAAGTGAAGGACGGAAGCATTGTATTTGATCATGTTTCCTTCAAATACTCAGAGAAGAGCAAGAAGTATTCTCTCTCTGACATCGATCTTACGATCCCGTCAGGAGCAACCATCGGTATCATCGGTGGTACAGGTTCTTCCAAGACCTCTCTGATCCAGCTGATCTCAAGACTGTACGATGCTACAGAAGGCCGTGTTCTGGTAGGCGGCAAGGATGTAAGAGACTATGATCTTGTGTCTCTGCGTGATGCAGTATCTGTTGTTCTTCAGAAGAATGTCCTTTTCTCCGGTACTATCAAGGAGAATATCCGTTGGGGTAAGAAGGATGCTACTGACGAAGAGATCCAGCACGTATGTGAGCTGGCTCAGGCAGACGAGTTTATTCAGCAGTTCCCGGATAAGTACGACACCATGATCGCTCATGGTGGTACAAATGTATCCGGCGGCCAGAAACAGCGTCTCTGTATCGCACGTGCACTTATGAAGAAGCCGCAGATCCTGATCCTGGATGACTCCACATCAGCGGTCGATACTAAGACAGATGCTCTGATCCGTCGTGCTTTCCGTGAGGAGATTCCGGATACCACCAAGATCATCATCGCACAGCGTGTTTCTTCCGTAGAAGATGCTGATATGATCCTTGTAATGGACGGCGGACGTATCGTTGAACGCGGTACCAGCGAAGAGCTCCTTGCACAGGGCGGTATCTACAAAGAAGTATATGATTCTCAGACAAAGGGAAAGGAGGAATAAGACATGGCAGATAAGAAGAATAAAGCAAATAAGAAGACCGGTACATTCCCGCGTCTTATGAAGTATCTGATGCAGAACTACAAGCTGCAGCTGATCGCAGTCGCAATCTGCGTTGTGATCTCATCCCTTTCCTCCGTTATTGCTTCGATTTTCCTTCAGAGAATCATCGACGAAGCAATCACTCCGGGTATTACACAGGGACTGGATGCTGTATGGGGAAAACTCATTTCCATCCTGACAACCATGATCGTTATTTACGTACTCGGTGTTGTAACTGCTATGATCTACACAAGAATTATGGCAGTAGTAGCACAGGGTACACTGAAGAAGATGCGTACCGACATGTTCGGCCACATGCAGACCCTTCCGATCCGCTACTTTGACCGCAACGCAACAGGTGACATCATGTCCACCTACACCAACGATACTGACGCAATTCGTCAGCTGATCGGTCAGTCACTGCCGACTCTTTTCCAGACAGTTCTTCAGATCGCAGCTCTGATCTTTGCAATGCTGAACTACAGTGTATGGATGTCACTTGCTGTATTCGCGTTTATCTTCATTATGATGAACGTAACCAAGACCTTCGGTGGTGCAGCAGGTAAGTTCATGGGGATGCAGCAGAAATCCCTCGCTGTAGAAGAAGGTTTCGTGGAAGAGATGATGGAAGGCCAGAAGGTCGTTAAAGTCTTCAACCATGAGGAAGAAGCTAAGAAAGAGTTCCTTCGCCTCAATGAGCAGCTGTTCAAGGACTCTGAAAAGGCTAACCAGGCCGGTACAACCATGTTCCCGATTCTGGGTAACCTCGGCAACCTGATGTACATTGGTGTTGCCTTCCTTGGTGGTATTCTTGTAGTAGCCAAAGCTCCGAACCTGAGTATTCTTCAGGGATGGGCTCCGATCACACTCGGTGTTATCGTTTCTTTCCTTGGTATGGTCCGTCAGCTGTCTCAGGGTATTGGTCAGGCATCTAACCAGGTATCCATGGTAGCTATGGGTATCGCAGGCGCAGGCCGTGTATTCGAGCTTCTGGATCAGGAACCGGAAGAAGATCATGGTTATGTAGAGCTTGTTGACGCAGAAGAGGATGCGAACGGTGAAATGCACCCGACTGATCACAAGACTGATGTATGGGCATGGAAGCACCCGCATAAGGCTGAAGGTACTGTTACCTATGAGCGTCTGCGCGGTGATGTACGTATGGAGAATGTTGACTTCGGTTATGATCCGGAAAAACTGGTGCTCCATGATGTAACCCTTTATGCGAAACCGGGCCAGAAGATTGCATTTGTAGGTGCTACAGGTGCAGGTAAGACAACTATTACCAACCTGATCAACCGTTTCTACGACATTCCGGACGGAAAGATCCGTTACGACGGCATCAACATCGGCAAGATCAAGAAACCGGATCTTCGTCGTTCCCTTGGTGTGGTTCTGCAGGATGTTAATCTTTTCACAGGCACTGTTATGGATAATATCCGTTACGGACGTCTGGACGCAACAGATGAGGAGTGTATCGCAGCTGCTAAGCTTGCAAATGCAGATGACTTCATCCAGAGACTGCCGGATGGCTACGATACAGTTCTGACAGGCAACGGCGCAAGCCTTTCACAGGGACAGCGTCAGCTGATCTCAATTGCCCGTGCAGCAGTTGCTGATCCGCCTGTAATGATCCTTGACGAGGCTACATCATCCATCGATACACGTACCGAAGCGCTTGTACAGGAAGGTATGGATAATCTGATGAAGGGACGTACTGTATTCGTTATTGCACATCGTCTGTCAACTGTACGTAACTCTGATGCGATCATGGTTCTTGATCACGGTCACATCATTGAGCGCGGAACACATGACGACCTGATTGCACAGAAGGGATATTATTACCAGCTGTACACAGGTGCATTCGAGCTTGAGTAATGAACAACTGAGATAAATGAAAAATACGGGTTGCCATATATTGCATGACATGTGAAAGTACAAATGCAATATATGACGACCCGTATTTTTAATCGTAAATTAGCTGATGATTGACATTTTGGTGATAGTGGAGTATTCTGGTCCCAGATAGATCTATTCGCAAAACACATGTTTATCGAATAGATCTATACCAAAATAAGCATATAACGAGGTTTTCCATACATTATGGGTTCAAATGATAATTTCACAGCCTCCACAGATCCTGAGGCTTTTATCGATGCATCTGTGTCGAATGCATCCCTTCATGACGCAATAAACACATCTACATCAGGTAAATACGAAACGTATCATGATCAGATGGATATCCAGAACACGCTGCGTCTGCGTGACGTCCTGGCAACCATGCCGCGCTTTGCAAAACAATATTTCCGTGCTGTAGAACCGACTACATCAACCAAGACGCGTTTATCGTATGCCTATGATGTACGTACCTTCTTCAGATACTTACAATCGGAAAATCCTGCATTTGGCCGTGTGCCTGTGACCGACTGGACTGTCGACTATCTGGACAAGCTTGAAGCCACTGATATTGAGGAATACCAGGAGTTCCTGAAGGTCTATGATATTGAGGAAGACATGACCGGTGCTACGCACAACGTAAAACGTATCACGAACGGCGAAAAAGGCCTAAAGCGTAAAATGTCCGCCCTGCGCAGCTTCTATGCATATTACTATAAACGTGAAATGATTGTTAATAATCCGACATTGTTGGTAGATATGCCCAAGTTGCATGAAAAAGCCATCGTACGTCTGGATAACGGCGAAGTTGCGGCACTTCTTGACTATATTGAACACGGCGGCGACGAAATGACCGGTCAGAAGAAAAAATATTATGAGAAAACCAGATTACGCGATCTGGCTATCGTAACTTTGCTTCTGGGCACCGGAATCCGTGTATCTGAATGCGTCGGACTGGATCTGAACGACATTGATTTCCGCAATAACGGCATAAAAGTCATCCGAAAAGGCGGAAATGAAAGCATCGTATACTTCGGTGAGGAGGTCGAGATCGCCCTCAGAAGATATATCGATGACGATCGCTCCGCCGTTACGCCTCTGCCGGGCGAAGAGAACGCTCTCTTCTACTCTACCCAGCATCGACGGATCACAGTAAAAGCCGTCGAAAATATGGTTAAAAAGTACTCTAAAGAAGTCACCACGACCAAGAAAATTACCCCGCATAAGCTGCGCAGTACCTACGGAACCGAGCTTTACCGCCAGACAGGCGATATTTACCTGGTTGCAGATGTGCTTGGCCATAAGGACGTTAATACGACCAAGAAGCACTACGCGGCTATGGAGGACGACCGCAGAAGGCGCGCTGCAAGCGCCGTAAGGCTGCGTGAGGATGATTAAATTATGATGAGCTGTCCCAGAAACGCACATTTACCTTGATGCCGTCGCTTCTAAGGTCAGCGATCAGCTGCTCAGCAGTCTCTTTTTTCGTGCGTTCACCTGCGTGAACACTGTCATAAGCAGGATTATATGCATTGCCGTAGAACAGATTAACTTCAGTTGCTTTCAGAAACAGGAGCTCCCACAACAGGGATGCTCCGTTTTTCATTTTCAGGGTTCGTTTCAGAGATACAGGATCAGCCTGATAATACTCATAATAATCCAGAAGTTTATCCAGAGTCAGCTGACCTTCCGTTGCAAGATCCACCCCTGGAATGCGAAGATAACACGGAACACCGTCAGTATCGGTGTCCTGTACTGTCATAACCTTCTTGCCCAGATGCCTGGCGACGACTGCCGAAGTTGTTCCGCCGCAGACTACATGCTTGCCGGGCAGCGAGAAAAAGCCCTCCAGATACTCCTGATCCTGATCGGCATTTCTGGGCGGACCGATCATAAGATTAACTGTGCAGGGCTGTATCAGCTTCATGACAAGGACAGTCATATCATCGTCGAATATGCCCTCATTCAGATCCCTGACAGCATAACAGACAGATGCAGCCAGTTCCGTAGCCGTATATTCCGGTTTATAGAACCTCTGAAGCCATGCGGCAAATGCTCTGCGCCCCCATCCTTCATCCGTCAGCTTTCCCATACCAGCATTCGTGACACCATCGGAAGTGATTACCAGTACATCGTTTTCCTGAAGGCTCAGGAGGCTTTCATGCAGTTCCTGTTCGCCCTGCACGATCTCTGTGATGGGATAATCAAGAAGTTTTCCATCTCTCAGAAGGATCGCATCAGGGTTATCATATTGCAGCAGATAACACTTATCTTCTGTCATATCAAGAACTGTAAATGTAGCGTAGGAAAGACCGCTGACAGGGTTAACAGGCAAGGCTGCAGCCACCGATGTAACGGCCTTGGGGACCGATATATTTCCAGCTATCATACGGCTGAGCATCTTGGCAGTCAGAGTGGCCGGAATATTTGCCCTGACGCCGCTTCCCTGGCCGTCTGACAGCACCAGAATATGATGAAGATCAGTCTCTTCTATGGAAAAATAGTCGCCGCATACAGCATGCCCCTTCTTGTTGATACTTATGAAACCGCAATCCAGGTGCAGACCATGGGGATGAAGCTGAAAGCGCAGGTGTCCCGTAGATTTACTCATGTGCATCCTCCCGGTGATTATCCTCATCTATGGTCTTTTTCAGGTCCTCAACTGCGACCATTGTATTGGCAGCTGTTTCACCAAGCAGAGCTGCGATCTGGTGTACCATACGCATCTGCTCCTGAGCAAGCATATCTGCCTGATAGACTGCTGCAGATCTTGCCTGGCGCAGCTTTTTCTCTTCTTCGACGGATTTCGTAATATCATTCAGGACACACAGGATCAGTTCATTTTTTCTGTCGTTGGTAATGACTCGTCTGAAGATCTTTCCCTTATCCTTAAGCTCAAGCGTATCCTCCGAAGAAGTTTTATCGAAGGCGATCATATTTATAAGCTCATAGTCATCCATCAGACTGCTGATCTTCTGACCGATCAGAGGCTGCCCGTTTCCTGTCATAAACTGATTAAGCGCAGCCCGGTTCATGTGAACGATCTTCATGCTGTAATCAGTCGTGATCAGGAGTCCGGGCATGGCATCTATGATCTTGCGGGAATAGCTTTCACTGCGGCTCAACATGAAGGGAACACACATCTGAATCTCTGCTTTCTGCTGCAGGATGGCGATAGCTTTCTCACGGCATGTGTCATATCCGCAGGCACTGCAGTTGAGTTCATCCTCAGGCGTCTTTTTGCCCATGGCACGCATGATCTTAGAGATCTCTTCTTCAGTGGGCTGATAAGCTGTGCGGTCAGGGCCGGACGAAAATACCCTTTCAGGTAATTCCAACTCCGTATTTTTCCTGCTGTCGATTGCAGCTTCACAGTCTGCGCCGGGACCTTCTGAATCGCGTTTCTCAGCATCTCTGCAGGCCTGACGTACACGCAGCAGACTTCGGAGCACCTTAGGCTGATAACCGAAGGAAGGACCGCCCAGACAGCCTCCGGGGCATGCGGCAAGCTCGATCATACAATCGTGATAGCCGCCGCGTCTGATCTCATTCAATACCATCTTGCAGCTGTCCATACTGTCCACACGTATAAATTCCATACCGGCGGGAAGATCAAGCAGCGGGCCTAATCCATCCGTTAATTCTGCTGCGGCTTCCGGATTGAAAGTTGCCGGAAGATTCCCCTTGTTCGCGATCCGTATTCCCTCACGCTCCAGCCATTCTTCTAATTGTCTGAAAGTGATTACATAGTCCGAGAAATGAAGTGGTTCCATCTCCTCAGCCATAAGAGATATGCATGGACACAGAGAAACGACGACCGCGCCGGGATGTTCAGCCTTGATCATCTGACAAAGGCTCTGAGTGGGGCTAAGGACAGGTGCCATATACTCGATCAGTTCAGGGTACTGTTTCTCTATCAGACGTACGATAACCGGGCACATGGAACTGATGAGCAGGCTGTCGTGAACAGGTCCGTTGCTGCTCTTTTTATTGCCCTTTCGAATACGATCCTCGACTTCTGCCTGACTGCCCACGCGAGTATTGATATTTTCCTGATATGCCTTACGGACGCGCTCGAAACCATCACCGGTCTCATAGCAGTCAGTGAAGCCAAGCGTCAGAAGAGCCTGTCTCAGGCTATCAAAACTGCGATCGCCGTACCTTGCAATATAAGTTCTGTGCACGGAAACAATTACCGGAATGCCCTGGCTGAATTTCTCGCGAATCTCCTCTATATGATTCGTTTCAGCCTTGGCATTCTGAGGACAGACAAGAGTACATTTTTCGCAGAGAATGCATTGATGCTCAAGAATCTGTGCCTGATGGTTCTGGACCTCTATGGCTTTGACAGGACAGTTTCTGACACACTTATAGCAGTTTCTGCAGTGAGCAGGTTTAAACTGAAGTATCTTCTCTTTGCGCATAAATTCTTCCCTCATGATCTGCGGTGTACATCATCTACTCATATATTACTCTAAAAATCTCTTTAGTAAATTACAATCCTGCATGCTGCAGGGGGAAATGTATTGCACGTGCGGCCATTCCGCGCTAGAATAGACTCTGTGTATTCATAAGTTACATATCAGGAGGGTCTTCTCTCCTAGAACATAATACTTAGGAAAGGTGTTATCTATGAAGTACGATTTTCATGAAGCTGAAGCTAAATGGCAGAAAGCCTGGGAAGAAAACGGTGCCTTCAAGGCAGTTGATTTCTCCGAGAAGCCGAAGTGGTATGGACTTGTAGAGTTCCCGTACCCGTCAGGCGCAGGTATGCATGTTGGCCATATCAAGGCTTATTCCAGTATCGAGGTTATCTCCCGTAAACGCAGAATGCAGGGCTACAATGTTCTGTTCCCGATCGGTTTCGACTCATTTGGTCTGCCGGCAGAAAACTATGCGATCAAGACCAATACTCATCCGCATGACATCACCGAGAAGAATATCGCGCACTTTACAGACCAGCTGAAACAGGTAGGTTTCTCCTTCGACTGGGATCGTGAGTTCGCTACTTCCCGTTCCGATTACTATAAGTGGACACAGTGGATCTTCGAGAAACTGTATGAGAACGGTCTTGTATTCCGTTCCAAGACACTTGTAAACTACTGCCCGCACTGCAAGGTAGTTCTTTCCAACGAAGACTCTCAGGGCGGCAAATGTGACATCTGCCACAGCGATGTTGTACAGCTTTCCAAGGACGTTTGGTTCCTTCGCATCACACAGTATGCAGACAAGCTGCTTCAGGGTCTCGATGATGTAGACTATCCGGACAGCATCAAGCAGCAGCAGGTTTCCTGGATCGGTAAGTCTACCGGTGCATTTGTAAACTTCTCTCTTGCTGATACCGATGAGAAGCTTGAGATCT
>R21__coassemble_2108_pt1 | contig 11999 bp, 8 predicted proteins | sample R21__metabat2_low_PE_028 | metagenome-assembled genome bin R21
ATATGCTGACATATCTTAGTCCCTTTTTTACTGTTTAAAAGGTCAGTTCCTTAAATAAATTCTCAATTGAATTTTCAAGGTTGTTTCACTATTCAGTTATCAATGTTCGCTGCGCTCATGCGACAGCTTTGCTAATATACCGCCATCCGAAACATTTGTCAACACCTTATTTCATATTTTTTTTAGAAATCCTCGAAAAAGTTAAAAAATGCGGTAAATGGGCCGAATTGTATCTTTATGAATACTTAGATGTACCGCTATTACATGTGCCCCTTTCTATATGATAAGATAGGTGCGTTTGACATTTGAAGAAATAGACCAGGAGGAAAGATTATGACCAAACAAGAAACTGCGAAGCGCTATCTTCTATTTATTATCAGCCTGTTCTTTTCCGGCATCGGCGTTGCTTTCACCAAGCACGGTGAGCTGGGCGTGTCCCCGATCTCGTCGGTGGCGAATGTGATGAACTACAAAGTTCCCGCCATCTCGCTGGGTACCTGGCTGATCATCTGGAACTGTGTGCTGATCCTCGGTCAGATCATCCTTCTCAGAAAAAACTTTCAGCTGATCCAGCTGCTGCAGATCCCAGTCTCCTTCCTCTTCGGATGGTTCACCGATCTGGGCATGCGCATTGTGTCCCGCATCCCGGCTGACAGATATCCGCAGAGCATCGCTATGGTGCTGATCGGCATCGTGATCCTGGGCTTCGGCATCGGCCTGTCCGTCATCGCGAATGTCATCATGAATTCCGGTGAGGCTTTCGTGAAGGCCATCGCCGACACCATCGACAAGAACTTCGGAAACGTGAAGGTCTGCTTCGACGTGACATGCGTTGTTCTGTCCATCATTCTTTCCCTGCTTCTCTTCAATATGAAGATCGTAGGCACAAGGGAAGGAACCATCCTCTCCGCTGTCTTCACAGGCTTCGCCGTAAAGTTCTTCACCGGCCGCCTCAAGGAGCCCATCGAAGCCATCCTGAAAGCTTAAGAAACAATTAATGTCGACAGGTGACCTTAAGTATTTCTTAATCCCCAGTAAATACGCTGAAAAAGCCGTGCCATCGGGCACGGCTTTTTCACATCCTATCTCAGTTTTCATTTAACCGTAACGGTCACTACGACTTTCTTCTTTCCTGCCTTCAGCGTGATCTTAGCCTTTCCCTTCTTCTTCGCCTTAATTACACCCTTGCTGCTTACAGTCGCGATCTTCTTATTGGAAGTCGTGCATTTCAGTTTGTCAGCTGTCGTGATCGGCAGAACCTGCGGCGCAAGATTGAAGGTCTTTCCCTTATTCAGAGTGATCTTCTTGCTCACCACAGTGATCTTCTTCGCTGCCACCTTCCCCTTCTGCACCTTCACAACGAAGGATGCCGTCGCGCCGGCTTTCGTTCTGACCGTAATCGTTGCTTTCTTACCGGCCTTCTTCCCGGCCTTGAGAACACCCGATGCGCTGACTGAGACGATCTTCTTATTACTTGAGGTCCATGATGCCACAGAATCACCTTCTGCAAGTTCCAGAACCTTGACCTTAGCGCATTTCTGTCCGACCTTCATCGGTACAGTACCGCTCGCATTCAGTTTTATGAATGCTCCCTGCGCATTGCCGCTGCCAGCCATCTGTGAACCGCTTCCGCTTCCGCTTCCTTCCGCAACCACTGCAAATGAAGAAAACTTCCTGGACTTCACATACACGATCCCCAGATCTGCATCTACGCGCACACTCAGCTTCTCTACTGCATTCCCATGTTTTCTGAGTGCATAATAGTTCTTACCTGCTTCGAAGTTCGGAACCCGGATCCAGAGTTCTATCTCTTCCGATGTTCCATCGATCGTTCCCAGGTAGCCGCTCTGTTCTCCTCTGATGGCGACCTTAGCATCGAACATTGTGCATATATACTGCTTAGACGGATCCATCACAGCATTCTGCAAGCTCTGCTGATCTGCTGCTGAAACAGATGAACTGATTTCCAGAGAAGCAGATATCTTTTCACCTCGTGCTGCCGCGGCTGCGATATTCTGTCTTGTCGCGGCAGATGTTACTGTCTCCCGATCGGAACTGCTCGTCCCCTGCATAGAAGCTTCAATAACATCGAGAAGAGAATATTCCATGATGTATGGTATATCATATGCCTCTATTTCTGCTCCGCCTACCACCGTACTATTCGGATACATCAGGTCCTTAGCTGCAAGCGTCTCGACTCTCCTGGTTACAGTACATCCTGCACACTCGAAATCAAATATCCGGTCATCCGAAATATCAGTCAGATACCATTCATGTTCCGTATGCGGCAATGCCCAGATTGGGAAAAATTCCAGTGCTTCATCAATTCTTACAAGAGAGCTGTTCTGTCTGTAGGGTTCTTCCCATCCTCGCAACCTACTATCGCTTATCCACAGACCAACCGTTTCCTGGTCCTGATTGCACCACTCCCAACCGATTATCTCCTCTCCGGTTCCCTCTCCATTGATCCAGTTCTGTACAGCGGACATTTCAGACAAGTCTATGGTATCGCCGAGCTGTACCTTGGCATAATCCATAGTATACTTACCGCCTCTGCTGCTGCGCTTATAGCCGCCTCCTCCATTGAACTGAAGTTCTATCGGTTCCGTCGCAGCATCATAAACATCGCCTTCCGAAATGAAAGTGATTCCATGCTCCTCACATGATTTCTCCAGGCTTCCGCCCGGTCTGCCGTAGATTAACACCAGGCTATTCGGAATTCCTGCCCCTTCATAGTCTATAACGAAGTTCGGATTAGGTGTATGCAGCTCTTCAAGCGTACCCGGCCCGTGAAAAGCGACACCTACATCATAGGGAAGATATAGTTTTTTTACACCTGAGCAGTCCAGAACATATGGTGCCATATCACGAACCGTATCCGGTATTGTCAAAGTGTCGACCTCTTCTCCGAAATACGCAACAAGATCGCCTTCTTCGCTCACCACCATGCTCGTTCCATCCGGAATGTAAAAATACTCTGAGCCATTCGGAAAGCTGATACTTCGCAGCTTCGGGCAGAGTTCAAACGGTGCATTATATATACGCTCCAGCGTTGAGGGCAATATCACGCTTCGCAGGTTTCCACAGCCGATAAACGGAAAGTTCCAGAGCTCTTTGACTCCTTCAGATATGGTCAGTGTTTCGATCGTATCGTTATAGTCAAACGAATAATCCCAGACATTAAATACAGGATAACCATTTATCTCAGCCGGAATCACCAGGTTCGCCGGAGTATCTCTGTAATCAGTAATACTTAAACCTCTTTGTTCTTCTTCCATCTTAAAGATCAGACCGTCTTCAGTAATACCGGCTTTATCTGTTTCCTCAAGAGTTGCCGTATAATGTCCCCTGATTTCCCCGTTGTAGACATCAAAATATATATCGTACTGCTTACCCGCTTCCAGATAGAAATAAAAGTCAAATGTAACGCCCCGGGTGAAGAAATAATCATCATAGCTCTCTTCCTCCCACCCATCCTTGATTTGTGCGATTACATGATTATTTCGTTCAAGCAGAAAAACTCTCATCTGTGAGCAGTCTCCGACATCTACGCCATCCACATGCAGCACATAACCGCCGCTCTTATCCGGCTTGATATAGAGGTCTCCCCAGTTATCGACATTCACCGTCTCGCCCAGACCTATAGACGGAGAATATTCCTCATCTGCCTCCTGATCTACAGTAACTTCCGTCACATCCTCCACCAGATCAGAGATATCTTCTATAGCCTCCAGGCTATCCTCTGCATATGTCTCCTCTGTGATAGGTGTATACTCGTCTGTCTCGAACTCAATTTCTTCAGGTTCAGAAATCTCCGCTTCCCCCTCCTCCGGGTCCGCAATCAATAACTCAGCTTCCTCCGTCTCTTCAGCCATGACTGCTGCCGGAACAGCTGACACGACCATCACTGCCGATAAGACTCCTGCAAGAACAGATTCCCACACTCTGTTTTTCATACATGCGCCTCCCGTATTTCACGCTCTCTTCAAGTATCTGCCACCATTATAAACGCTAAAAACTTAAGATGAACAGGTGACATTAAGTTTTTCTTAATCCCCGGAAAATACACTAAAAAAGCCGTGCCCGAAGGCACGACTTTTCTTATTCTCTCTCAAGAAACTCTCATTTCTCAGCTGTCTCCAGCACTCCCACCTTATTCCTGATCACCATCAGAACGATAGTCAGAAGAATAAGCGAAACTGCCAGTGCGATGAACCAGTTCTTGGTAAATCCTGCGATCAGGTAACCTACCACGCAGACAGCTACGACTACCATAGCATACTGCATCTGTGTCTGAACGTGATTGATATGGTTGCTCTGCGCACCTGAGGAGCTCATGATGGTCGTATCAGAGATCGGTGATACATGGTCTCCGCATACAGCGCCCGCAAGAACTGCAGCAACCGCGATGATCATCATTCTCTCATCTGTCTCAGCGAACATGTTTACAACGATCGGAACCAGGATCGCGAAGGTTCCCCAGCTTGTTCCGGATGAGAATGCGATGAAGATCGCAAGCACGAAGATGATTACCGGAATGAAGCTTACCAGGTTCGGGTTAAGTGTAACTGCCTGCTTAACGAAATCAGCGATGCCGAGTGCGTCGGTGGTTCCCTTCAGGGTCCATGCCAGTGTCAGGATCAGAATAGCCGGCATCATCAGCTTGCCGCCCTCCGGAACAGAGTTCATGAAATCCTTGAATCCGATAACTCTTCTCGGAAGATACAGAACCAGCAGGAATCCGATAGTTACCAGTCCTGCAAATACCAGTGACTCCGAAGATGAGCAGTTCGCAAAGTCTTCTACAATATTGGTTCCGCCGTTCAGATGGCCGGTCCAGATCATAGCGCCGACCGCTGTTCCGATCATAACGATCATCGGCGCGATCAGGTCGATAACTTTACCCTTCGCATACTTGCCGCCCTCGGTCGGATCAGTAGTTGCCTGGTTCTGGAACTCTTCTCCGCCTGAAGTAAACAGGTCACCCTTCGCTGCATTCAGCTCATGTTTTCTCATGAGACCGAAGTCGAAGCCTGCGATGGATGTGAAGAATACCATGTACAGAGTCAGCAGCGCATACAGGTTGAACGGAATGGTTGCCATGAACATCTGGAAACCTGACATGGAAGAACCTTCCGGTACGTATGAGTTGACTGCTGCTGCCCATGATGAGATCGGAGCGATGATGCAGACCGGAGCTGCTGTCGCATCGATGATGTATGCAAGCTTCGCTCTGGAGACCTTATACTTATCTGTTACCGGGCGCATAACGGAGCCAACGGTCAGACAGTTAAAATAGTCATCAACGAAGATCAGGATACCCAGAAGGGAAGTTGAAACAAGAGCTGATCTTCTGCTCTTCAGATGCCTGGTTGCCCACTCACCGTAAGCTCTCGTACCTCCCGATTCCTGCATAAGCATAACGACCATGCCGAGCAGGATCATGAACATCAGGATCGAAAAGTCAACGCTGTCGATCATCGTGTTATACAGAGTATCGAATGCAGCCCAGAAGTGCAGGTCTGCTGCCAGGAAGGCTCCCAGCGCACATCCCGCGAACAACGAAAGATAAACTTCCTTGGTTATCAGTGCCAGTGCTATTGCAATAATCGGCGGCAATAGCGACCACCATGTGCCATAAAACATAACTTTTTCCCCTCTTTCCTCTCAGGTTTTGTCTCCCCAACACGGGATAATAGTTAGCTTCATTTTTGCACATCACCGTGGTAAAGTCAACATGATTACCCAATCATTCCACCTATCATCTCCACCAGTAATACAATGAGCGCCAGCGCCACCGGATATGTCGCCGCATACGCCGTAGTCACCTCATCCGTTCCTGTGGTTGTGATCAATGTTCCCAGCGCAGGCGTGCTCGTCATTCCCCCACAGATAGCTCCCATCGAATCGAGCACATTGAGCCTGAACCATCTTCTCGCGACAAGGAAGCCGACAAGCATCGGAAATACTGCCATCAGAACACCATACACGAAGAGCGCCGGTCCCTGTGCCATTACGACCTCCAGGAAGCCCTTGCCCGCATGCGTTCCTGCTCCCACAAGAAAGAACGCCAGTCCCAGCTCCCTCATAGCCACAAGCGTACCGTTCTTGATTCTCAGGTCAAATATACTGATCGATTTAAAATGTCCCAGCACGATTCCCGACAGAAGCGGCCCTCCGCTTGTTCCCAGCGAGAAAGATCCTCCCGCCGGAAGTGGAATCGTGATCTGTCCGATCAGATAGCCGATCACAATAGCAAGTGAGAACGAGAAGAGTCCATAGCTGTCGAAACGGATCAGATTCTCCGCCACCATTCGCTCGCTCTTGTCGCTCTTCGCGATCAGCTCCTTCTTCTCCTCCTCCAGATCAATATGAAGCAGCTTCGGCATAGCCTGCACGAACAGCACGACTCCGATAACGCCGAAGGGATACGCGATTCCGTATCCGACAGAAACAAGATCGGATCCTGTCGCCTCAATACCGGCCGCAAGTCCCGGTGTAGTAGTCAGTGCTCCGGCAAGAAGTCCCAGACACAGATCCACTGAGATGCCCGTAAGCTTTATTACTGCCAGACACACAAGCACACCTGTTATGATGATGGACGCGCCTATCACAACATAAGCCTTCGCATGTCCCTTAAAATTCTCGATGAATGTAGGACCCGCAATAAATCCGACCGCCGTGACGAAGCACACCAGACCTATGCTCTGGACGATACTCGGCACCTCATAGCCGAAATGTCCGAATACCAGCGCGACGATCAAGATCCCCGCCGCCCCCAGATTGATGCCCTTGATCTGCTTACGTCCTATACCGTATCCAAGTCCCATGATCAGGAACATGAGAAAAATATTAGATTGCAGTAAACTTTCCATCGCCGGAATACCCCTTTAGTCAATATAGAGATATTATACATCACTTTAGACAAAAAAATGCTATGCAGCTCTCACTGCACAGCATTTTCACAACTTAATATCACCTGTCTACCTTAAGTTTTTCTTAATTTTCACTCAACTGTAACGCTCTTAGCCAGATTTCTCGGCTTATCGACATCAAGGCCCTTCGCTACGGAAGTATAGTAGCCCAGCAGCTGCAGCGGTACGATAGCAAGGCTGCCGATGAAGTGCTCATCAACTCTCGGAACATAGACTGTGAAGTCTGCCTGCTCCTCAACATCGTACTTGCCGGCCTCAGTCAGGCCCATAAGGTATGCGCCACGGCTCTTGCACTCAACCATGTTGCTCATGGTCTTCTCATATACATCGCTCTGAGTCAGAACACCGATAACCAGTGTGCCGTCCTCGATCAGACTGATGGTACCGTGCTTCAGCTCACCTGCCGCATAGGACTCTGAATGAACGTAAGAGATCTCCTTCATCTTCAGACTTCCCTCAAGGCTGATCGCATAGTCGATGCCGCGGCCGATGAAGAACATGTCCTTCGCATTCGCGAACTTGGCAGCGAACCACTGGATGCGCTCCTTGTCCTCCAGCATGCTCTCGATCTTAGCCGGGATAGTCGCAATCTGATCCAGATAATACTTCAGCTCATTGTCCAGCGTCTCGCGCACTCTTGCAAATTCAAGCGCCAGCAGATAGCCGCAGATCAGCTGAGCGCTGTACGCCTTCGTTGTAGCAACAGAGATCTCGGGGCCTGCTGCTGTGTACATGATATAGTCTGCCTCACGTGCGATGGAAGATCCAACGACGTTAACGATAGCAAGTGTCTTCAGGCCCTTTTCCTTAGCCATTCTCAGAGCCGCCAGTGTATCAGCTGTCTCACCGGACTGGGAAACAACGATAACAAGGCCCTTCTTGTTCAGCTTCATCTTGCGATATCTGAACTCGGAAGCAAGTTCCACACGAACAGTCAGGTCTGTGAGCTCCTCCATAACATACTGGGTAACTACGCCCGCATGCCATGCAGAACCGCATGCAACAACATATACGTTGCTGATGTCCTTGATCTCCTCGGATGTGATCCCTACTTCGCTCAGGTCGATCTTTCCGTCATGTGTGTATTTTCCAAATGTATCAGCAATAACCCTCGGCTGCTCATGGATCTCCTTCATCATGAAGTGCTCGAAACCGCCTTTTTCAGCAGCTTCAGCGGAGAAATTGATCTCTGTGAGCTCCTTCTGGATCACGTCGCCGTCCAGGTTGAAGAAAGTAACGTTGCCTGCAGTGACCTTAGCCATCTCCAGGTTTCCGATATAGTAAACGTTTTTGCAATGGTTCAGGATAGCCGGAACGTCGGAAGCAACGAAGCTCTCGCCCTCGTTCACACCGATGATCATCGGGCTGTCCTTACGTGCAACGTAAACCTCGCCCGGATAGTCAGCAAACATAACTTCCAGCGCATAAGAACCACGTACACGAACCAGAGTCTTCGCAATCGCATCGATCGGTCCAACCTTGTACTTCTTATAATAGTAGTCAACCAGCTTGATCAGAACTTCTGTATCTGTAGCTGAGTAGAAGCTGTATCCGTGGCGGATCAGCTTGTCCTTCAGTTCCTGATAGTTCTCAATGATACCGTTGTGAACACCGACTACCTCAGACTCAACTACGCCTGATCCGGAACCTGTGCAGGAACCGCTGACATGCGGATGCGCATTCGCTCTGGTCGGCTCACCGTGGGTTGCCCAACGGGTGTGACCGATACCGCAGGTACCCATGATCGCATTGCCGTTGTCGGTTGCCATCTCAAGGTTTTTCAGCTTACCGACGGCCTTAGCCACCTCAGCCGGCTTGTCGCCATCACGAACAGCCAGTCCTGCAGAGTCGTAGCCACGGTACTCCAGCTTAGACAATCCCTCAAGCAGAATAGGTGCTGCCTGACGTGTTCCTATGTATCCAACAATTCCGCACATATAAAAATCCTCTTATTTTCTATCTAAATCCACACCGGCACGCCTGCCGAATCTGTAATCCTTTATTTTGATTTTTACAGTATATAACAACAGCCCTATTCCTGCAAACATACATCTTAATATAGACAGGTGACCTTAAGTTTTTCTTAAGTTCCGCTCAATATAAGAGGCAGATACGCAGGCCTGCCTCTCTTTCTCTCATTATGAGCACAGACGGATCTGCACTACTTTCTTATTCTTCACGTAGATAAACATTCCCAGTCCGTTCCTGGATTTCAGCACCTTCATGAAACTCTTTCTGGAATAACGATGAAGATTCTCACCCACCAGATAGTACTTCGTATTCTTCGTCAGCTTAAACTTCCTTGTTCCGTATGTAAGATATTTAGCCTTATCCCAGCTCTGTCCCTTCCAGTACTTCAGCATACATCCGGTAAGTTTCAGCGTATTTCCCTTCACCTTGATTTTCGCATTATACGTCGGATTCTCCATGTATGCGCTTGCCGACGGCACATTCCACGCATAATATATGCGTGTCTTCGCCTGCGCGATCATGGTTCCGCCCATCATAAGCATCACGGTAAGCAAGAGCAATGTCATAAATTTAATCTTTTTTCTCTTCATCTCTGTCCCTCCACAGCTGCCACAATAAGCTTTTTAAATTATATCACTTAAGTGTTCTGTCTGCTCGCAAAGTGTGACATTTTTAACCTGCTTCCCCCAAAAACATTGTATAATTATGAGTACAAATGTAATCACGCCACCACTTTTCACTCGATCCTCGGGAGGGACATTTATGAAAACACTCAGACGGCTGTTACAACTATTCATTTTCACAATAATCCTGTCCACCGCCCTGCCCTTATCCTCCTCTGCTGCCGGCTCATCGAAGCAGACAGTTCAGATCATTACATCTGACGAACGGCAGGATGATCAGCCCCATCTCCGGAGAAGCAGTCTGGGCTCAGTCGAATCCGGATACTATTACAAGACGCTCAATTCTCAGGGAAAGAAGATCTACAAGAAACTCCTGAAAAACAAGAACAGTACCAAGCGTGTCACTGTAAAACTTTCCAAGCCTGTCAGGATCACCGAGTCCAGAGCAGCCTTCCGCGCAGGAAAACACTGGGACAATAAGAAACTGACCGCGCTTGATCTTGTCTTTCTCCGTACTGCCCATGCCCTGCTAGACAGCAATCCCGATTTCTACTGGCTCCATACCTACGGCTGGACTTACAGTGCGCGCTGCGTGATCTACAAGACCAAAGTTGTAGTCACCGTCGACCGCCTGACCTTCAGGCCCGTGCAGGTATATAAGAACGCGAAGAAAGATTTCAGTGCAGTCAAGAAAAAAGCGAATTCCATAGCAACTTCTATTCTTCAGAGCCGGCCGGATACCTCGCGCTACACAACAGCCAGACTAATATACGAGTATCTTGCCGCCACTGTATCCTACTCCTACGGCTACAGCAGCTCCAGCTCGCCGATATTTGCACCTGCCAGTGCACTTCTGGACAAATACGGCCACCTCAGTGTCTGCGACGGCTACTCCAGAGCCTTCAAGATGCTCTGCGACAGATGCAAAGTCCCCTGCCTCTACATCCCCTCCGACAAATACGAGCATGCCTGGAACATGGTTCAGCTTGAAAACGGAGTCTGGTACGGCGTCGACGTAACCTGGGGCGACTCCAACGACCGCTATCTCAGCTACGAATGGTTCATGTACGGCCGAGACACGGCCCAGCGTTATGGCCACCCCATTAACGCCGACTTCATCTTCCACAATCGCGCCTACGGCATCAAGATCCCGTCTCTGGCCGCCACCGGCATCCTCTACGAAGCCAGTTAAGAAAAACTTAATGTCGACAGGTGACCTTAAGTAATTCTTAAGTCCCACACAATATAAGAGGCAGGCCCACTGGCCTGCCTCTAACCAATTATATGCAAAAGCCCCCATACCACGCAGGTACAGGGGCCATCATTCCATATTTAATTACTGTTTTGCAGTCTCCACAATAAGACCAACATAATTAACTGTATCAGCCAGAGTTGCACCGGATACAGCATCAGCTGCTGCAACAGCATCCTCCTGAGAAAGAGCCTCTGCATCAGCAATACTCATACCGTTAACATGGTTCTGGATCGCATCGAAGTTACCATCGATTGTGTTGGTAGCACTTGCCTTCTCAGCCAGCAGAGCACTGTAGTTCTCAGTGTTCTCACGCTTGGATGTAAGAACAACACCCTCAGCATAGCCTTCGCCGAAACCAGCATCGCTGTTCGGAACTGCTACTGTTGTATCAGAAGCTTCCATGAACTGGAACTCATCGATGTAGCTGAGAACGATATCTGTTCCGTCAGTCAGAACAGCTGCTGTTGTGAAGCACTTCTCACCATGAGCTGCACCGTAAGCAACATTCAGCTTCAGATCAGCCGCATCACCGTCGTATGCAACAGCCTCATTCTCCTGAGCTGCACGAGCAGCATCAGCGATAGCCTTAACATAGTTAGCGGTATCTGCAAGAGTAGCGCTGGATACAGTATCGATAGCATTCTCAGAAGCTGCAGTCTCATCCAGCTCAGCAATAGTCTTGCCTGCTGCATAAGCCTGGATCGCATCGAAGTTACCATCGATTGTGTTGGTAGCTCCAGCCTTCTCAGCCAGCAGAGCACTGTAAACTGCAGTGTTGTCACGCTTGTTCGTCAGAACAACGCCCTCCGCGTATCCCTCACCGAAGCCTGCATCACTGTTCGGAACAGCTACTGTCTCATCAGTGTTCTCCATGAACTGGAACTCATTGATGTAAGCTGCAACAACTGTGTCACCTTCAACAACAGCAACTGCCTGTGTGAAGCCCTTATCACCATGAGCAGCTGTATAGATCTGACCGATCTGGAGGCCCTCAGCAGCAACTGCTGCCTCTGAAACAGCCTCAGTTGCAGCTTCAGCGTAAGCCGGAGCAGCCACAGCCATAACAGCCAGGCCAGCAGCTGTGATAAAATTCATTGCTTTTCTCATTGAAAAATCTCCTATATATCTATTGTTTCACACTGTCTGTAGACAGTGTGAGCGCCATAATACCACAGCTCCTATAGGAGACGCTTCTGCAAAAATCTTAACGCATAC
>R21__coassemble_2121_pt1 | contig 11933 bp, 9 predicted proteins | sample R21__metabat2_low_PE_028 | metagenome-assembled genome bin R21
GTGGCGTTCAGATCGGTGAGAATGTAACTGAGTACAAGCTTGGTGACAGAATTACAGCAGACCAGATCGTTCCGTGCGGAAAGTGCCGTTTCTGTAAGAGCGGTAAGTACTGGATGTGCCAGCCTCATGATATGTATGGTTTCCAGTATTACAACAACGGTGGTATGGCTGAGTACGTAAGATATCTGCCGACCAGCGTTATCTCAAGAGTACCGGAAGAGCTGACGATGGAACAGGCGCTGCTGATCGAGCCATTTGGCTGCTCCAAGCATGCTGTCGACAGAGCAGGTATTACGAACGAAGACGTAGTAGTTATTTCAGGCGCAGGCACACTGGGACTTGGAATGGTTACATACGCAAGAATGAAGAACCCGAAACTTCTGATCGTTCTGGATATGCAGGACAACAGACTGGAGAAGGCGAAAGAGTTCGGAGCAGATCTGGTATTCAACCCGGGCAAGTGCGATCTGGACAAGGAGATCAAGGCACTGACTGATGATTACGGATGCGATATCTACATCGAAGCTACCGGCAATCCGGCCAGCGTAAGACAGGGTCTTACCATCATCAGAAAACTGGGAACCTTCGTAGAGTTCTCCGTATTCGGATCAGAGACCACAGTTGACTGGTCCATCATCGGTGACTCCAAGGAACTGGATCTTCGCGGATCACACCTCAGCCCGTATGCTTATCCGTTTATCATCGAGAACATGCAGAAGGGCAACATTAAGACGAACGGAGTAGTTTCAAGCGTATTTAAGCTGGAGGATTGGGAGAAGGCCTTCGACTACGCAACAGGTAAGTACGGAGACTTCAAGGTAGCATTTAAATTTGACTGATGATAAGACAGGCAGATAGATCAGTACGTAACCGGAGACCCGATTATTCATATGTATACTTAAGGGAGAAAAAATATGAAAAAATTGCTTGCCATTATTCTTAGTGGATTAATGATCGCATCAACGGCAGTCATTCCGGCAGCTGCAGAAGAAGCAGACATCGACTGGAAGGCTTATGAAGGAACAACTCTTAACATCATGTTCAACGAACACACCTATGCTGATGCTATTATCGCTAAGCTGCCGGAGTTCGAAGAACTGACAGGTATTAAAGTTGAGTATTCAAGCACTCCGGAGTCCAACTACTTCGATAAGCTGAATACAGCACTGAGCAGCCGTTCAGGTCAGCCGGATATCTTCATGACTGGTGCATATCAGACTTGGGAATATGCTCCGGCTGGATATCTTGAGCCGCTGGACAGCTACATTGAAGACGCAACCAAGACATCCGCATCTTACAACTATGATGATTTCATTCCTGGCATCATCAACGCTCTGAGATGGGACCTTGTTCCGGGTCATTCCGTAGGCGAAGGCGAGCTGTGGGCTCTGCCGATGGGCTGGGAGATCAACACACTGACCTATAACAAGAAAGTTTTCGAAGAAGCAGGACTGACACCTCCGACAACCACTCAGGAACTGTATGATGATGCAGTTGCTCTGAAGGAATTCGGCGGCAGCGGCACATATGGCCTTGCAGTTCGTGGCCTTCGTGACTGGGGTACCATCCATCCGGCATACATGTCCCTGTTCGCAACATGGGGCGCTAAGGATTTCGAGATCGAAGACGGAAAGCTCGTATCTAAACTTGATTCCCCGGAAGCAATCGAGATGACCGATTACTGGGTAAAACTGATTAAGGACGGCGGCGCTCCGCAGTGGTCAACATACGGCTGGGAGCTGTGTGGTGCTGACCTCGGTGCAGGAAAAGCAGCTATGATGTGGGATGCAGACCGTGGCGGATACACACAGAACGTAGAAGGCGCATCTGCTGAATCCGGCAACCTTGCATTCTCAGGTATTCCGTTACCGGAAGGTGTAACAGAGCAGAAGTCCAACCTGTGGACATGGTCCATGGCTATGAACGCTGACTCCAAGAATAAAGATGCTGCATGGTACTTCCTGCAGTACTTCACCAGCCCGGACTTCATGCTGTACTCCGGTACAGAAGGCGCTTGCACCGATACTCCGAGAACATCCGTTATGGAGAGCCAGGAGTATAAGGACATCGTTGGACAGGCTGAAGGATATCTGGAAACCTTCGAAGAAGTTACCAAGAACGCAAGTATCTTCTTCACACCGCAGCCGTATTTCTTCGAGTGCACAACTATGTGGGCTGAGACACTTCAGGACCTTGTTGTTACCGATACATACTCTTCAACAGAAGAGGCTATGCAGACACTGGCAGCTAACATCAACGAAGTTGTTTCTGATCTCGAAGTTGAATAATGGCAGCAAGGCTGCATGAGCCTCCGCCTCCACTGATCCAGGAACTCGTGAAAAAGACAGAGAGACGATAGCGGAGCGGAGGCGGCATGCATCCTCCTTCGATTACGCAACTTAATAATATATATTTCAACATAATCGGGTATCTGAGAGCTAATAACAAGGAGGGCTGCCTGCCCCTCCTTGTTTGTTTAATAGGGTACGAGGAGGTTATTCATATGGCAAAATCGTCAAGCGCGGAGGGGAAGACACCTGATCTCAACAAGGTTCCGCTCAGGACCAGGATGCGCCCGTATCTGATCGTTGCACCTGCTCTGATCATAACGATCGGGATCATGATTCCCTTCGTCATGGCAATCTACTTTTCACTGACTAACTATTCTTTCCGCATGCCGACCTATAAGTTCATAGGACTGAAAAACTGGATCGATATTCTCTCATCCAAGGAATTCTGGCATGCTCTGTGGGTAACCATCCGATATGCATGCTTCAGCACCTTATTCGAGATGCTGATCGGTATGGGAATCGCCCTGCTTCTGAATAAACTGAACAACCGCTTTTCCAAGATCCTTCGAGTTGCATTGATCTTTCCGCTGATGATAGCGCCGATCACAGCTACTATTGTATGGCAGCTGATGCTGAACAGTTCGGTAGGTATCGTTGAAAAGTTCTTAAATATCTTCGGTGTTTACAACTTCCCATGGGCATCTGCTCCGGCAACAGCCATGATGACAGTTGTCATGATCGATGTGTGGGTCAACACATCCTTCTGCATGCTGCTGTGTCTGGCAGGCCTGCAGTCACTGCCGAAATCCCCATTTGAATCAGCGAGGATCGACGGCGGAAGTGCATGGTTCAACTTTATCAATCTGACACTGCCTATGCTGAAACCTTCCCTGTACATTGCACTTCTGTTCCGACTCATGGCAGCTCTGCAGGAGTATGCAATTGTCTTCGGCCTGACGAAGGGAGGACCGGGCAATACCCTGATGAACTTGTCGCTGACAGCTCATCTGACAGGTTTCAAGTTCCAGAAGTTCGGCAAGGCACTCCCGTATATCCTGGTTCTGTGGCTGATCGTTAACTTCGCTGCCAAGTTCATCGTTAAGAAGCAGAGAGAAGCGCAGAAACAGGCATCCGGTCTGGAAGAATAAGGAGGTAAAGATTATGGGAAATACTGCAAAAAAACGCCTTCTGGCAATTCTTTCCAACGGTATTCTGGCGATCTATGCCATCTTCGCACTGTTCCCGCTGATCTGGATGGTAGTACTGTCATTTAAGTCCGATGTGGAGATGTATACCACGACATTTGCTTTCCATCCGACACTGAACAACTACTCTGAAGTACTTATGAAGACAGATTATTTCAGGTACATCATGGACAGTGTAATTGTTGCGGGAGGTGCGGTCGTTGTATCGGTTCTGGCGGGTGTTCCGGCAGCCTATGCACTGGCAAGATATAACTTTAAAAAGAAGGAAGATATCGCATTCCAGATTCTTTCCTTCAAGTTTGCTCCGGAGATCCTTGTTGTATTGCCGCTTTTCATGATCTATCAGAAGCTTCATCTGTATGACACATACTTTGGCCTTATCTGGGTATATCAGCTGATCTGTATGCCGCTTCTGATCTGGGTTGTAAGAGGTTACTTCGAAGATATTTCCGTAGAGATCGAGCACGCGGCGCAGGTCGACGGCTACAGCTGGTTCCAGATCTTCTTCAAGATGCTGCTTCCCCTGATCAAGCCGGGACTTGTATCGGCAGCCCTTCTTGCATTCATCTTCGCATGGAATGAATTCACATTCCCGCTGATCCTTTCCGGTATTCATGTACAGCCGATCACTGTTGCTGTAACCAAGTTCCTGGGAACAGATACAGCACACTATGGTCAGCTTGCAGTTGCGGCTACCGTTTCCGCAATGCCGGCTATTATCTTCGCACTGTGTATCCAGAAGCATCTGGTTCGAGGCCTGAGTTTCGGTGCAGTTAAGGGCTAATAGGAGAGGAGTTCAACATGGCTAGGATAACGCTTGAGAATATTAAAAAAGCATTTGGAAAGGTTCAGGCACTGGACGGAATCTCTCTGGATGTAAAAGATAAGGAGTTCTTCGTTTTATTCGGACCGGCAGGTGCGGGCAAGACAACGATTCTGAACTGTGTAGCAGGAATTGAGATGCCTGATGAAGGTGTGGTCAAGTTCGATGGGGAGACAATGAACCTGATCGACTCTGCGCACAGAAACGTTGCTATGGTCTTCGAGAACTATGCTCTGTATCCACAGATGACAGTTTATGACAATATGGCTTCTCCTCTTCGCAGTAAGCTTTACCGCGAGACAGAGGATGTCATAAAGCAGAAGGTTGAGAATGCAGCGAAGATCATGAAGATGGAAGAGCTGCTGGACAGATTGCCCAGCCAGCTGTCGAATGGTCAGAAACAGCGTGTCGCTATGGGACGTGCCCTGGTTCGTACGCCGAAGGTATTCCTGATGGATGAGCCGCTGGCGCATCTGGATGCTAAGCTGAGAAATGCTATGCGTACAGAGCTGAAGGAGATGCAGGCTGAATTCGGTACGACCAGTATCTATGTAACCCATGACTTCATGGAAGCTATGTCTCTGGGAGACCGTATTGCCATCATCAATAAAGGAAAACTGGTTCAGGTAGGAACACCGGATGATATCTATTACCTGCCGAAGAATGAGTTCGTTGCACAGCTGATGGGTGATCCGGAGATCAACCTGCTGGCAGGAACACTGACAGAAGAAGGCGGAAAGTACTATTACACCATCGCTCAGGCTGAAGATAAGCTCCGGCTTCCAGAAGATCAGATGCTGACAGAACTGACTGGAAAGAGTCTTGATATGGCCATTCGTCCTCAGAATGTACATTATTCCTTCGAACCGGTGGAAGACGCCATGGAATATCAGGTCTACAGTTACGAGAGTATCGGCAACAAGTCTGTTATTGAAGCCTATAAGGGCGATGTACAGATCCGCATGATCGCACCTAACGGCCTTGCCGTTAAGATCGACCAGCCGATCTACCTGACCATGGATCTGGACCGCAGCATGTTCTATGACGGTGAAAGCAAGGAATATCTGTGGCGTTACAATGAAGCAGAATATAAGGCTCTTTCAGCAGGAGAGGGGGACAGATGATATGGCAGGACTGAAACTTGTCGGTGTCTACAAGAGATATGACAACAGCGGAAAAAAGAAAAAAGTCGTCAACGACTATGCCGTAAAGGATCTGACCCTGGAATGTAAGGAAGGAGAATTCCTGGCGCTGCTTGGCCCTTCAGGTTGCGGTAAGACAACAACGCTGCGCATGGTTGCAGGGCTGGAAACTATCACACAGGGTGATATCTATATCGGCGATGTACGTGTCAACGATCTGGAACCCAAGGACAGACATATCGGCTTAGCATTTGAAGATTATGCTATGTATCCGCCTCTGAATGTCTACAACAATATAGCTTTTAACCTGAGGGCGAAAGGCGTGGACAAGGCTGAGATCGACCGGCGTGTGAGGGAGATCGCACCGCTGATGCAGGTCGATGATATCCTGGACAAGATGCCTGTGAAGCTGTCAGGCGGACAGAAGCAGAGGGTGAATATTGCCCGTGCCATCATCCGCAGACCGGAACTTCTCCTCATGGATGAGCCTCTTTCTCACCTGGATGGAAAAGCAAGACAGGCCATGCGTGTACAGATCAAGAGACTGATCAACGAGATCAAGTGCTCTACCGTATATGTTACCCATGACCAGCTGGAGGCCATGTCTCTGGCAGACAGAATTGCCATCATCAACTTCGGTGTTCTGCAGCAGATTGGTACCCCGGCAGAAGTATACGACGATCCGGCAAATGAATTCGTCGCTTCTTTCATCGGCGAACCTCCCATGAACATCCTTGAGACTACCATCATTAAGAAGGACGGACATTTCTTCTTTACATTCGCAGACAGCGATCTTCAGATCGAAGTTCCGGCCCGCTACAATGAAGTTGTAAGTGACGGTTTCAAGTGCAAAGTCGGAGTGCGCCCGATGGACCTTCTCATAGGAGGAGAAGACTCTAAAGGTACTCCGGAAAAAATCGCAACATTTGAAAATCTGGGAGATGAGCGTAGAATAGGTATCAGGGTAGGCAAGACACTTATGATGCTGATCACAGAAGATGAAAAGCGCTATAAAGCCGGAGACGTCATCCGACTTGAGGTTCGCGGTGAAAAAACTCACCTGTTCGACCTGGAGACCGGAGACCGTATCAGATAGGCTTTCTGCGGAGAGGGGTAAAGGTGAGGTATTTTATCGGACTGGACAACGGCGGAACAACAACGAAAGCCGCTGTCTTCGACAACAAGGGAAATCAGATCGGAAGCTGCAGCATGGAGACTGCATCTCTGACTCCGAAGCCGGAGTTTATTGAAAGAGACATGGAAGAGATGTGGGATGCCAACTGCGCTGTTCTGAAGGGCGTTCTGGAAAAAACAGGCATCTCAGCCGAGGAAATTGCAGGCGTCGGTATCTGTGGACATGGCAAGGGACTGTACCTGTGGGGGAAGGATGACAAGCCGGCAAGAAACGGTATCATCTCAACCGACAACAGAGCCTATGCATATGTAGACAGATGGAAAGCAGACGGAACAGAGGACAAGGTATTTGCCCTGTCCTGCCAGCATATCATGAATTGCCAGCCGGTAGCACTGCTTGCATGGCTGAAGGATCATGAGCCGGAAAGTTATAAAAACATCAAGTATGTGTTCGAATGCAAGGATTATGTAAGGTTCAGACTGACGGGAGAGGCTCGCGGAGAAATCACAGATTACTCCGGTGCTAACTTCATGAACCTGCATACCCGCAGCTACGACAAGGAACTTTTAAAGCTCTTTGGTATTGAGGAAGTATTCGAAGCACTTCCGCCGCTGGTACATGCAGATGAGATTGCGGGTTTCGTGACGAAAGAAGCTGCGGAGAAGAGTGGCCTGAAAGAAGGAACACCGGTTGTAGGCGGTTTCTTCGATATCAATGCATCGGCTATCGCATCAGGTGTCATCACACCGGATACTCTGTGCATGATCGCAGGAACATGGTCCATCAATGAGTACGTCCGCAAGGAGCCGGTACTGGATGGAAAGGTCCTTATGAATTCTCTGTTCGCTCTTCCGGAGTACTACCTGATCGAGGAGTCCAGTGCTACTTCAGCAGGAAACAACGAGTGGTTCGTAAAACAGCTGCTTCCGGAGCTTCGTGCCCAGGCGAAGGCAGAGGGAAAAAATATTTACGAGATGGTGAATGAGTGGGTAGACTCTATCAGCCCGCAGACCTTTGTTCCGGTATTCCTGCCCTTCCTGATGGCATCGAATGTTCACCCGAATGCGAAGGCATCCTTCGTGGGGATGAACATTTCCCACAGCAGGAAGCATCTGGCAAGAAGTGTGTATGAAGGCATTGCCTTCTGCCACAGATATCATGTGGAGAAGCTTCTCGCTACGAGAGAAGAGCCGCCGAAAGCGATCCGTCTCTCAGGCGGAGCTGCGAAATCCAGGGTATGGTCTCAGATGTTTGCCGATGTGATGCAGCTGCCGGTAGAGACAGTAGCAGCTGATGAAGCAGGAGCACTCGGATGTGCGATTGCAGCAGCTAAGGCAACAGGAGAGTATGCGAGTCTGGATGAAGCAATCAGCAACATGACCATCATCCATGAACCGATCATGCCGAACAAAGATCTGAAAGAGATCTACGATAAAAAGTATCATCTCTATGTCAGAACCATCGAATGTCTGGATGGACTCTGGGATGAGATGCAGAAGCTGGTAGAGGCTGAGAGTAACTGAACTTAGTAAAATAGAATAGAGACACCTTCAGGGGCTGTGAAATACCGAAGGCTGGACACCACATATCGTAGTGGCATTTGCGTTGCCAATACGATATAGGCTTCAGCTTTTGATAGTTCACAGCCCTTTTGGCTGGTGCCGGTAAAAATGCACAAATAACAGTCTGACAATTCTAGCATATAATACATTGACAGATCATAACAACTGTACTAGCATAGGTAGTACGGTTAATACAGTTAATCATCGCATGCGTACAGTAACAGGCAAGACATGAAATGACTTGGAAAGGAGTGTTCCTGTGAGTTTTATTGATTTTCGGGATGCCCGACCAATCTACGAACAGATCGTAGAGCAATATAAGCTTCTGATTCTGAAAGGGGTGTTAGCCCCGGATGAACAGATGCCATCCGTCAGAAAACTGGCGATGGAACTGTCCACCAATCCCAATACGGTTCAGAAGGCTTACGCCGAGTTGGAGAGGCAAGGGTTTATCTATACGGTAAAAGGAAAAGGCAATTTCGTTCATGGAAATGAGGACTTAAGAGAGAAGAAAAAACAGGAACTGGAAACGCGGCTGAAAGCCCTGCTGAAAGAAGCAGAGGAGAGCGGTATCGATCCGGAGGAACTGTTGAGAGGAGTCAGAAATGATTAATGCATTTGAGGTAACGAAATCCTTCGGAGCACTCACTGCAGTCGATAAACTGACCTTGAAGATAGAAGAAGGCCAGGTCTTCGGACTGGTGGGAACGAACGGAGCAGGTAAGAGCACTTTCCTTCGCATGGCAGCGGGGGTCCTGAGACCGGACAGTGGTGAGATCACCATAGATGATCTTCCGGTATGGGATAATCCGACCGCTAAGAAAGAGATATTCTTTATTGCGGATGATCCTTTCTATTTTCCGAACAGCACAGCTATAGACATGTGCGAGTACTACAGCGGGTTATATCCGAAATTCGACATGGATAGATTTCAGAAGCTGCTTAAGGACTTCGATCTGGATCCTAAGAGAAGCATTAACAAATTTTCCAAAGGAATGAAGAAACAATTATCTGTTATCCTGGGCATCTGTGCAGGAACGAAATATCTCCTCTGCGATGAAACCTTCGACGGACTTGATCCCGTCATGCGTCAGGCGGCCAAGAGCCTGTTCGCAGCGGATATGGAAGACAGAGGATTAACACCGGTGATCGCATCCCATAACCTGCGCGAACTGGAGGACATCTGTGATCATGTGGGACTTCTTCATAAGGGCGGATTACTTCTCTCAGAAGAATTGAACGAGATGAAGCTTGGTATTCAGAAGATCCAGTGCGTACCGATCAGAGAAGAAGATCTGCAGGAAGCATTGAAGAAACTGAAAGTACTGAAAGATGAGACCATGGGCAAGGTCCACACCATTACGATCAGCGGAGAGCGTGACGACGTGATCGCAGCTCTTGCAGGAGTGGAAACAGTATTTATTGAGATCCTTCCGCTTACCCTGGAAGAGATCTTTATCAGTGAAACGGAGGTGGCAGGCTATGACATCAAGAAGCTCATCCTGGACTAAGATGCAGAAGGTCATGTTCAAGCAGAGAGCATGGGTTTTCGCAGTCACCTTTCTGACGTATGTTATTATGCATATCGCGATCCCGACTATGATCCTGGCAAACCGCAGACATGAATGGAAGATGGGAACATGGGAGGTATACTCTTCCTCCGGCAAGCTTATGGACTATGGCGAAGTAATGAGGCAGACGGCGCTTGCTGTATTTGCACATAAAAGTATGTGGGTGATGGCATCGATGCCGGTCATTGCGCTTGCGGTGCTACTGGCATTTCAGGGATTTGCATGGCTGAACAGCAGACGACAGATCGACTTCTATGAGAGCCAGCCGATTTCGAGAAACAGGCATTTCTGGCAGGTAGTCATCAGCAGCTTCCTGATCTTCATCATCAGCTATCTGGTTACACTGGCAATCGGTGGTCTGATCGTAACTGCCATGGGAGCCTACTCGAATGAACTTGTCATCGAATCGTTCAGGCTGTTCACGAAAATGCTGTATCTCTTCGCAGGATATTTCAGTATTTCCATGCTGGCAGTTATGCTGACCGGACATGCTGTTGTAGGTATGCTGGCAGCTGCGGTATTTTTCCTTTATGAGACAGCGCTCAGAGGTATGATCATAGGCCTGATGCAGAGTTATTACAAGACATTCGGAGATCAGGGATACATCGTTAAGGTGTGGACTGCACCGATCTATTGGATCTTTTCTGATGATAAGTACAGCTGGATAAAGGGATTGCTTCTGGTCATTGCAGTATTCGCTATTGCGTATATCTGCTATAAGATCAGAAAGAATGAAGATGCCGGGGAAGCAGTGCTTTATAAACCGGTAAGAATCGTTGCCAAGATCGCAGTTTCTATGCTGATCGGTCTTTTCACAGCATGGATCTTCAGCAGTACAGCCTCCATCGGCATCGTGACTTCTGTTATCATCGGAGTTGTATCTGCTGTTCTGGTCGGATGCATTATGGAATCCATCTATGCATTTGACGTAAGAGCTGCAATGAAGGGCTGGGGATGGTCACTGATCGGAGCAGCAGGAGCAGCAGTTCTGTTCGCATCGATCGCTATGGATCTGACCGGATATGATACATGGGTGCCGGATCCGGATAAGGTTGAGGATGCTTATATCGTAGATCCCATGTATGCCTATCGCGCAGCCAACGAAAACTTTGCAAAGAATTATATGCATCTGACAGATATCGAGGCTGTGAATGAACTTCTTAAGGTCGGGGAAGCCATTGCAAGAGGAGAGATCACTGATGATGATATGATGCAGTGGGCTGCCGATTCCGAGGAGCCATCCACTGAGATCGAAATTCTGCCTGAAGATCAGGTTGACTTTACTGTCTTCCCGCTGGAGATCCATTACCGTATGAAGAACGGCAGGGACATCGCAAGAAGTATTCAGCTATCCAACACCATGGGGATAGATCTGGCCGATCCGATCATCGGAAGCGCCGAATTCAGAGAAGGCTACTTCCAGATCTACCACAACGACACGGTGGAACAGAACCTGGATAAGATGAATATCAACGGTTATCTGATCAATTCAGATTATGAGGAAGTACCCGCGGAGGACTACTACGAAGAACTGAAAGAAGCATATGAGAAAGATCTGGAGAAATTCAGCTGGTCATATGCAACAGGTACGGAGATCATCGGTGAGTTCTCAATCGTATCTCAGGAACGCTACACTGATGAACTGGCAGGTATCTATTCACCGGAATATGTTGTCTATGAGGGATTTGACAATACGATCAAGGTTCTGCAGAAGGCAGGAATTTTCCCGGAAGACCTGAAAGGAGATACGGACAGGGACTACGGAAACTGGATACAGGGACCCTTCGGAATTGATTCGGGTTATTGATTGAAAGATAAAGTCGGCACCGGAAGTTTCATTTGCACTTCAAATGCAATGAAACTTCTGATGCCGGCTTTTTATTGCAATCAAACGGCACATCTGAGGCCATGAATGTGGTAAACTTTTTCCGAAGAGAGGTAAAAATTATGCCACATGGAGGAGGACTTGGCCCGAGAGGCCACCTTACAGAAGAAGAAAAGGCTAACAAGCCTAAAGTATCGAAAGAACTCCTGGTAAGAATACTGGGATATCTGAAACCATACAGTCTGCAGTTCGGACTTGTATTTCTTATCATTCTTGCATCAGCAGCCATAGGTCTGCTTCCGTCGATCATCACGGGAAAGATCGTGGACCAGGCACTGGTGAACCGGGATATGGCGAAACTGGTTCAGCTGTGTCTCGC
>R21__coassemble_2134_pt1 | contig 11873 bp, 10 predicted proteins | sample R21__metabat2_low_PE_028 | metagenome-assembled genome bin R21
AAACTAATGTATAAGTTTTGAGGAGGAAAATGTAATGAAGAAAAAAATGCTTGGTATCATGATGATGGCAGCTCTTGCAGCAACATCGATCGGCGCTGTGACTGCACACGCTGAAGCAACAAGTGAGGCTCCGGGTGAGGGCCTTAAGGTTCTCGTTGGTGCATCCAACATGTCCGGTTCTTTCTATTCCTGGCTGGCTAACAGCTGCGCAGAGGAATGTGAGAAGCTCGGAATGGAGGCAGACATCTTCGATTTCGAGTCTGACTCTGCGAACGTAGCTAACCTGTTCGAGCAGGCAGTAGTAGGTGAGTACAACGGCGTTATCATCGATATCCCGGATCAGGACCTTCCGATGGAAGACCTTCTGAAGGATGCTCAGGAAAATGACGTATGGGTAGTATTCGTTAACAACGCAACACCGGCAGACGGCTACAGCGTACATGTAGGTCTGGATAACCTGACACTTGGTAAGAACATCGGTGCAGTAGCAGCTGAGAGAATTCCGGAAAACGGCAAGGGCCTTATCATGAAGGCAACACCGGGCAACACAGGTTCAGAGGACAGATATGACGGTTTCGTTCAGGCTCTGGAAGAGGCAGGACGTGACGACGTTGAAGTAATCGCTGTTCAGAACAGTAAAGACTGGTCTAAAGAAGGCGCTATGGCAGTTATGGAAGACTGGACACAGCTCTATGATGAGTTCGATTTCGTATATGCTCCGTGTGATGACATGGCAGTAGGCTGCATCGAAGTATGTGAAGCTGCAGGTTACGACACACAGGCGATCCAGTTCTACGGAATTGATGGTCTGGCTAACGGTTGCAACGCAGTTAAGGAAGGCACCATGACAGCTACTATCCTTCAGAACGCTACAGACGAAGCAGTTGCTTCCGCTCAGGCAGTTCTTGAGATGGCTACAGGCGTTGACACCGAGTCCAAGCTGATCGCTCTTGACGGTACAGTTGTTGACCTTGAGAACGTTGATGATATCATGGCTATGCATGAAGCTAACGGCATGCTGAAATAAGTAATAACAGAGAGAGAAAAGTTTAGTATTAACACGGGGACTGCCGGAAACTTTTGCCGGCAGTCTCTTTATAGAAGGATGGTTTTACATGATTAACGGAAAAGTAACATGGGGTATTATCGGAGCCGGAAGTATCGTAAACAGATGGATGAGAGGTATGGTGCAGACCGAGGATTCAGAAGTTCTGGCCATCGCATCCAGAAGAATCGAGAGCGCACAGAAGTCTGCTGAGCAGTGGAATATTCCGCAGGCATGCACTCCCGAAGAGCTCTACAGCAACCCGGACATTGATATCGTATATGTGGCAGTGCCGCATCAGGCTCACATGGAGATCGCGATCGATGCCATGAAGCATGGCAAGAATGTTCTGTGCGAGAAGCCCGCAGGTGTTAACGAGGGCGATGTACAGAAGATGCTGGAGTCCGCGAAGGAACAGGGCGTCTTCTATATGGAAGCTGTCTGGACCAGATTTTTCCCGGTCATGAAGAAAGCCATCGAGATCATCAGAAACGGAGAGATCGGTGATGTAAGAACCATCGAAGCATCATTCTCCTTCCGCACAGCTGATGACGACACATCAAGACTTACAGATCCGAACAGAGCAGGCGGCGGACTTCTTGATACCGGTGTCTACAATCTGCATCTGGCTCACATGATCTACGACAAGGCTCCGGTAAATATCATCGGAACAGCATCGATCGATACCGAGGACGGTCACCTGAAGGTGGATGAACAGGCTGCATATATTGCACAGTATGACAAGGGCGAACTTGCAGTTCTGATGAGCGGTATCAGAACAAATACACTTCACAACGCATACATTTACGGAACCAAGGGTTACATTTCATTTCCGCTCTTCTGGAAACCGACAGAGATGGAGGTAGTGATCGGCGGAGAAAAGACAAGCTACGAAGTACCCGTACCGCAGAAGGTAGCGGGCATTGAGGATGAAGGATATCAGTACGAGATCGAGTACGTGAACGAATGCATCAGAAAGGGACTGAAAGAGTCTCCGGAGATGCCGTGGTCCACTACTGTCGATGTTGTACGTGAGATGGATGAACTCAGAAAACAGTGGAAGCTTAAGTATCCATTTGAAGACTGAAAAGGTAAGAGAGTATTATGAGCAACATAGAGCGTAATTACGAGATAGCGAAAGAAATTTATGCTGAGTACGGTGTTGATACCGACAAGGCAATGGAGATATTAAAGACGATTCCGGTCTCCATGAACTGCTGGGAGCTGGACGATCTGACAGGTTTCGAAAACTTCGGTCAGGAACTGACAGGAGGTATTCAGGCGACCGGTAACTTCCCGGGCAAGCCTACCAGCGTAGAAGAATACATGAAGGACCTGAATCAGGTACTGGAGTTCATTCCGGGTGCCCTGAAACTGGCCCTGCATGCGACCTATCCGCTCTCCGATAAACATGTAGAGCGCAATAAGATCACACCGGATATGTTCAGCAAGTGGGTGGATTATGCGAAGGAGAAGAAGATCGGTCTGGACTTCAACCCGACCTATTTCTCTCATCCCATGGCAGACACCGGCATGACTCTTGCAAGTCCGGACAAGGCTGTACGTGAGTTCTGGATCGAGCACGGTATTGCCAGCAGAAAAGTAGGTGAGTATTTCGGCAAGGAGCTGGGACAGGTCTGCATCACTAACCACTGGATCCCGGATGGTTCCAAGGATTATCGCGTGGACAAGAGAGGGCCGAGAGAACTTCTGATCGAATCTCTTGACCGCATATTCAAGGATCCTATTGACAGCAGTTACAATCTGGACTCTGTTGAGAGCAAGCTCTTCGGTCTGGGCTGTGAAAGCTACACAGTGGGTTCTCATGAGTTCTATACCAACTATGTGATGCTGAAGGATAACTGCATCATCTGCATGGATACAGGACATTTCCATCCTACAGAGCTCGTATCCGAGAAGCTGTCATCCTACCTGTGCTTCGACAAGGAGATCATGCTTCATGTCAGCCGTCCGGTAAGATGGGATTCCGACCATGTGGTTATGTATGACGACATTCTGCGTGATCTCATGTGCGAGATCGTCCGTGCAAATGGTCTGTCCAAGGTCCACATCGGCACAGACTATTTCGATGCCAGCATCTATCGCGTAGCAGCCAGCATCATCGGTGTGAGAAATACGAAGAGAGCACTGCTGTATGCACTTCTTCAGCCGGATAAACTTCTCAGAGAGGCAGAGGAGAATGGTGATCTCACCAGACGTCTTGTCCTTCTGGAAGAGGCTAAGACACTGCCGGTCGGCGCTGTATGGGATATGTTCTGCGAGAAGGAGAATGTACCCGGCAGGGACTGGATGGAGAAAATGAAATACTGATATTGCAGGGGGCTTCCGCATTGCGGGGGCCTCTTTAAATGTTCTGACTGTATTGGTCGAAAGGGGCAGGAATGGTATAATAAATGTAAACTATATGCGTGATCTGCAGCACAGGAGAAAGCGCGGATCATCAAGAACTGGAGGATGTTTTTATGGGTGTAACGAATGTCAGCTGGGATGTGCTTGGGGAGTTCATGACCAGAGTATTTGAAAAGGAAGGACTTCCTGAGGAGGATGCGAAACTGTGTGCCGATGTCCTTATGGAGAGCGACAGAAGAGGCATTGAGAGCCACGGCTGCAACAGATTTAAACCGATCTATATCGATCGTATCGATAAGGGAATTCTGAACCCGGTAACAGAGATCGAGATTCTGAAGGAGACACCGACCACGGTGGTCCTGGATGCACATGACGGTATGGGCATGGTGGCTTCGAAGAAAGCGATGGAGATCTGTATCGAGAAGGCGAAGACATACGGTATGGCTTCAGCGGCGATCCGCAATTCTTCTCACTACGGTATCGCAGGTTACTGGGCAAGTATGGCTGTAGATGCCGGCATGATCGGTATCACAGGTACGAATGCGAGACCATCCATTGCACCGACGTTCGGTGTTGAAAATATGCTGGGAACCAATCCGCTGACCATCGGCCTTCCGACTGATGAGGAGTTCCCCTTCATGATCGACTGCGCAACATCAACGATTCAGAACGGCCGTATCGAATACTATGCGAAGATCGGAAAGGATGTGCCGGAAGGAACTGTCATCGGACGTGACGGCAAACCGATCACGGACAGTAAAGTTGCTCTGGAATACATACGCTCGAAAAGAGCGGCGCTTTCACCGCTGGGCGGTATCGGCGATAAACTGGCGGGCTATAAGGGATATGGTTATGCCACTGCAATCGAGATTCTCTGTGCTGCGCTGCAGAACGGTATTTTCCTGAGAGATCTTGAGGGCAAGAACGAAGACGGAAGCATTCGCCCTTATCATCTGGGTCATTTCTTCATCGTGATCGATCCCGAAGCTTTTCTGGGCCTGGATAACTTCAGGAAAACAGCAGGAGAGATCTGCAGAGAGCTGCGTGCATCAGAGAAGGCGCCGGGAGAAGAACGCATCTATACCGCCGGAGAGAAAGAGTATCTGGCATGGCTTCAGCGCAAGGATGTCGGAGCACCGGTGACAGATGCTGTCATGAAGGAGTTCATAGGTCTGAGAGACAGATTCGGACTTACAGATATAAAATTTCCGGGAGAATAATATACACTAAATATTGTGAGGCTGCTTGGATAAAATACAGAACATTGTGGATTACTATGGAGAGTTGCCGGAATAATATTGATGGAATATATACGGCAGGGTACAATGAGATAAGTCCAAGCAGGCATGACAACAGGGGGATCGACATCTATAGCATAAAAGGAAATGCAGCAATCGTTTGGATACGTATCATGTTGACTGAGTAGTTCCTGTAAGGAGCTGGTAAAGGTGAGTAGTTTCTACGATTATCTCGATGACCCTATGAGTGCTGACCTGTTGAAAGCACTGGAAGAACTGATGCTGAGCAAGCAGATCGATGATATAAGAACATCCGAATTGATCAGTAAGGCAGGCGTCAGCAGAACAAGTTTTTACAGAAAATACAGGAACAAATATGACTTTTTGAACCAAAGTTATCAGAAAATTCTGGATGTTACATTGGATCAGATCCCGGAAGGTGCTTCTTATAAGACCAGTTTCTTCAGACTTTATCAGGTTCTCGCAGCGAATGCAGGTTTTTTCAGCAACGCACTAAGCTCCAACGAACCGGATGGACTGAAAGCTTACATAGGCAAGACCTCAGTGGTACGTTTCAGAAAAATGTTCAGAGAGCAGGGGATGGATGTAGATGACCCTGATTTCATGCTGAAACTATATGGTTATGTATATGGAACACTGGAAGTAACCTGTGTATGGGTCAGAGATCAGATACAGAGTGTTGAAGATCTGTTTAAAATATCGCTTGAACTTATGCCATCAGATTTTCAGATGTGTCTGGCCGTATATTATCTCTGATAACCTAATCGAAGAGTAATGACAGAATTTTAAGAAAATCAAAGCTCCCGCAGTCCTGAGTAAGGGCTTGCGGGGGCTTTTGTTGCAAATGTGTGGGATAAATAAGGCAAATTGTAAAGGGATCGATTGTGCACCATTGCTGAATGCTAAAATGTATTTCTGTGCAAGTTTTAGAATGAAATCGATGACAATAGTCAGAAAAAAACAAAAAAAGGTATTTTCTGCGTATACAACACGAAACAGTTTGCAGAGATTGTTTCTTGTAAAAAAATTGTTAACAAACTATCATTGCTGTACAAAGAAAACAGTGGGGTAGTTATAGCGATTAATGGAGGGTGAACCAATGGCAGAGATTTCTTCTGCGAGAGCCTTTCTCGCAGATCCTGAAACAACAGACACCGATACGGAAGGTACCGTTTAAGAGGGAGACGGATATACACTGGGGATAGGGCTTGAGACTCTGGGTCGGAAAGCCCGGAGCTGAGCGTTATGAATATGATGCCACGACGCATAGGGCTGCAATCAGTCAAGTGTTGAGACAGCGGTCGCTGATATCAGATGGAGATATGATATCTTCGGCATGAAAGCGCCATATGCGATGAGCATACCACATCATGTGGAACTTTTAAGGGGGGACAACAGACAGAGGAAATATCCTTCTGTTGTCACAGGGAGTGCCCGGCAGAGAGATCTGCCGGGTATTTTCGCGTAACTACGAGCGGTGGTCAGGAGTGAAAGCTGGACTTCCGTCCTCCATCTGCGTTAGAATATACCCACAACAATGATTGGAGGAGTACACATGGCATTTGAACCATCTAAAGAGACCAAAGACGAGAAGATGCAGCGTGAGTCCAGAGAGCGTTTCCTGACCTATGATCAGGAGCAGATCTTAGACCTGCTGAAGCTTTCTCATGATGATAAAAATATCTACATTACATTCCTGAAGGAAGACTACAGAGTAGAAAGAGACACTGCGCTGGTATTCAAGCAGAAGGACGGCAGCGAGATCGCGGCAGATATCGATGAGATGGCATCCCTCTTCGAGCTGATGACGGGATCAAGCATCACACCGGGAGAGACCGGAACCTGGAAATCCATCGCGGCTCTCTGCACGAATACAACAGACACCAGTCTGACACGCTACGACGAGAGACTTCGCCCCTTCTCAGGAAAGATGGATCTTCTTGCGGCAGCATGCGAGAAGCTCGGCGGAGAAAAGAAGACTGTGGGAGACTGCAGCTATTCCATCGAATTCATTCCGGGACTTCACGTATGGTTCCAGTGCTGGGATGCAGACGATGAATATCCGCTTTCCGTACAGTTTCTGTTCGATGAGTCCATCGTATTCCATTACAGATGGTCGATCCTGTGGAACGTGATGAGCTGCGTGACCAAGAGACTGCTTGAGGAAGCAGGACTTAAGTGAACTGATATATGAAGGAAACAAATAAGGCTGCCGTAACTGAGTTGTTACGGCAGCCTTAACTGGTTTCGAGTGTGTATGGTTTACGTTCTAAATATTGTAAGCGTATTGGCATCTACGCTTTTTTACATGGTATTGCTGAAAAACAATATTGCTAAAAAATAAGCTGCTGCGGATCCGGAACGGAAGCAGCCGGGCAGAGGTTCTCCGGAGCCCTGATAGTAGGGCCGGGCCAACCTGCAGGCGACATCCTTGCGGAGCACTTCAGGAAGCCTCTTCTAGAAAGCTTCTTCATAACTTTACCCTCCTGTTTTTAGTTTTTCCTTGATCGTCACGTGAACATTAGCGGTTTCTACGTAACATGCATATAGAATAATGCGATGAACGGTTCATCAGTCAAGAGGATATTACAGAAAAAACTATACATTCAGGGGGGAGAAAGTATGAAATCTCTCCTCAGTCAATATCAAAAAAACATACACAGTCATAGAAACTATCCTCCGATCCATAGTGGGTCGGAATGATATAAAAGATAAAAGGATCAAAGCGACGGATCTTGTGAGGCACATCCTGACTGTCAAGGACAGTATCGTTCATGTGCGCAATATGCTCTGCCAGATCGTTGTTCAGCGAAGAATCGCTGACCCGGAAGGAAATGACACACTTATCCTCTGAAGGATGATAGATGGCATTCACCGGCGGCTCCAGGGTATACTCGCTGAACCAGTCCTCTCTCAGAGAAAGACCGGAGACTTCATCAAGATCATTGAAATCGAGACTGGCCGATGGAAGAACAGTTGGGTCTGCTGCAGTATCATTCAGATGGCAGCAGGCAGAAAATTCAAGGCTGGGAACCATGCGGTAGAGGTAAGACCACGGATGGGTTCCCTCAATATCCTGCTTGGGAAGAAAATAGTAGGCAGCCATCGGAATGATCTGAGGCTTGTCACCGGCGAAACGGATGAGATCCAGAAATCGCTGTGTGTTTTCCAGCAGAAGCTGCTTAAGTCTCAGGAGAACGATCTGTTTTCCGATCTCCTCCTGCTTGGCTTTAATTGATGCAGACTTCTTGTCATGGTCTGCTTCCTTAAGAAGATCTGTGATCTCTTCGGTGGCGAACCCCATTCCTCGATAGTAACGGATATAAGCAAGTGCAACGCTGTCATTGAAAGAATAGCTGTGATACTTATTGCGCTCCTCGGCGGACGGGGCAAGAAGGCCCTGACGGACATAGTGGTTCAGTGTCGTCCGGTCAATATCGAAAAGCTTAGAAAGTTCTCCTGTTTTCAGCATGTGCTGCTCCCCTCATATGTGTAAATAATACTAAATAAAGATTAACACATTTCGGCCAAAAAACCTAATGCAGAAATCTTAATTCAGAGTAAACAGCCTCATGATATTGATAATAGAGATCACAGGTGTAAAATCATATTGTTGGGTTTAGTTTACGTTTTATGGGGAACAGGCTATGAAAAAAGAAATTATGGATCAGGCAATGGACTATATCTGCGACGAGGTCAAGGTACCGGCAGCGGTGATCGTAGTCCATAAAGACGGCAGAGAGATTTACAGCAGAGTATCCGGCAGCAGAGATGTCGAGAAGAAAGTACCGCTTAAAAAGGATGATCTTTTCTGGCTGTATTCCATGTCCAAGGTATACACATGTACTCTGGCTATGAAGCTGATGGAAGAGGGTAAGATGGCGCTGGATGATCCGGTGAAGAAGTATATTCCTGAGTTCGCGGATCTCAGATATCGTGAGGATGGAAGACTGTGTGAGAAGGATCTCACGATCAGACATCTCATGACCATGACAGGCGGCTTCGATTATCAGCTGGATACACCGGCAATCGAAGCACTGCGTGAGCGTACCGGCAATCAGGGAAGCACACTGGAAAGTGCCATTGCCATCGGGGAGGGCGGAGTGAAGTTCACACCCGGCGAGCACTTCGAATACAGCTTATGCCATGATGTACTGGGGGCAGTTATGGAAGTGGCAGGGGGAAAGACATTTGAAGAGCTTCTGCATGAAAAGGTTCTGGATCCTCTGAAGATCACAGATCTTGATTTCTTCCCGAATGATGCGCAGAAGGACAGAATCGTTGATCAGTATGACGCGTCCATCGAACCGGGCAAGTGGACACCGGTAGGAACGGAGAACCTTCTTCCCGTTACACTTCGCCATGAGTCAGGCGGCGCAGGACTTTTCGGCAACGCAGATTCCTACATTAAGCTGGCGGATGCCCTTGCGAATGCGGATGCAGAAGGTAAGACCGGTATTCCGGTCATCCTCTCCCCGGAAAGTATCAGACGCATGTCACAGAATGAACTCTCTGATGTCTGCATGACAGATCTCCGGGTAAAATTTATGAACCACGGACTTGAGTGCTTCGGATATGGCCTGGGCGTCAGAACCAGGATAAAGGAGGACGGAACAAGCCCGGTAGGCGAGTTCGGATGGGACGGAGCAGCAGGCGGATATGTCCTGATCGATCCGGTGAACCATGTGACCATGGTCTATCTGCAGAACATCATGAACCACGGCTTCGTATACAGTGATATTCATCCTATGCTCAGGACTGCGCTGTATAAAGCACTGGAACAGTAAAAAAACAGGCTGTACTCGGATCGCTGCATGTGAAGCAGTGAAACGATGTACAGCCTGTTCTCTTTACTCCAGAACGTGCAGTTTCCTTATAATGAACACAGACATGATCGCTGTCACCAGATCAGCACAAGCCTGTGAGACAAGTACTCCGTGATATCCGAAGATATGTGAGAGAAGGAAGATCACTATGGCATAGACAAGACCCTGACGGCTTACAGAGAGGAGCAGAGCACCTGATCCGTTGCCAACTGACTGACACACACAGGTGGAAACCAGAACGACCGACATGAATACCATGCCAAGCTGCAGAAGTCTGAGCATGAGGCTTCCGGCTGTCACGACAGATGCATCGTTCATGAAGATGCGGATGATCTGCGGAGCGAGAATACTCATGACTATGGTGAAGACCAGTGCCAGCACGGCTTCGAAGATATAAGCGAACTTCAGAATCTCTTTCAGACGATCTTTATTACGGGCACCGTAGTTGTAACCGATGAGGGGCTGGCCGCCGAAGGCGAAGGCAACCAGAATCAGCATGGTGATCATATTCGCCTTGAGGGCAATTCCAAGGGCTGCGATCTTATCGGTTCCGTATGCAAGAAGGAAGTGATTGGTGATCATGATCATCAGACTCTGCATCAGATTCGTGATAGAGGCGGGGAAGCCGATGGCAAGAACACTGCGGATCTGTTCTGCCGGTATTCGCATGAGAGACGGAGCTATGGATAAGCGTCTGCTCTTTTTCAGAATCACACATACGTAATAGATGTCGGCACAGATGTTGCCGATGACAGTTGCAATGGCTGCACCTGCGGCACCTTGATGGAGCGTAAAGATGAATATAGGATCCAGGATAATGTTGACCACAGAGCCCAGGATCGATCCGAACATGGCTTCAGCAGCTATACCTTCTGTACGCATCAGATTCGTGGGGACCAGCCCGAGGATGATGAAGGCGGCACCGATGGCGATCCAGGTATAGTAAGCAGATGAATAAGCCAGGGTACTGCTTCCGGCACCGAGGATATGAAGAACAGGTCCCCTGAAGATCAGAAGTACCAGAGTAACACACAGACCGAAGATGATAGCGGACCAGAAGCAGAAGGAACTGACTCTTTTCGCTTCATCGTCTTTTTTCTGACCGAAGAGTCTGGAGATCAGGGAACTTCCGCCCAGTCCCCAGATATCACCGAATGCGATCATCAGGGTGAAGATCGGAGCTGCAAGAGAAACACCCGCGACAAGATCTGTGTTTCCGGTTCTGGCGATGAAGTAGGTATCGACCATGTTGTAGATCAGAGTGACGATCATACTGAAGACGACAGGCAGAGCCAGCTTCATATAGGTTCTGGGTACCGGTGCTTTTTCGAAGAGATAATTGTCCATGTAAGTTCCTTTCTTTTCCTGAATACAACAAAGGACATCCGCAATCTTGATGGGATTGTGGATGTCCTTACCGTGGCAGGTTGCCCCGCCCTATCAGCTATATTGTTCCTGTCTATAGTATCAAATCTATGGAAACAGTGTCAATAGATCACAGTCCAAGCTCGTCGTAAAAACTCTCAAGTACAGCGGCGGATCTCTGCAGCGCTGTCAGCTCTTCCGGGTTCATATGGATCTCTACGATCTCCTTGGCACCTGTCTTGTCGATGATGGTCGGAACAGAAAGAAATGCCTTGCCGATGCCATACTGGCCTTCCAGTCCGACTGTCACCGGATAGATCCGGTTCTCATTAAACATGATGGACTTGATGATGGCAGTTGCTGATGCAGCGATACCGTAACATGTGTTGCCCTTGCGGTTGAAGATCTCCCAGCCGGCTTCAATGGTCTGCTTCTGAAGATCAGCTTTGGTGATGTCTTTCGTACGGTCAGCGTTGTCCTTCATAACATCTTCTACGGACTTACCGCCGATGGTTGCGGAGTGCCAGGAAACGATCTCGCTGTCGCCGTGCTCACCGCAGACGAAGGCTTCGACACTCTTGGAGTCAAGGTCATACATGCCTGCAAGTTCGCAGCAGAGGCGGGCTGTGTCCAGATTGGTTCCGGAACCGATGACCTGATGTCTGGGAAGACCGGACATCTTCCATACCAGGTAGGTCATGATATCCACCGGATTGGAGATGACAAGGAATATGCCGTTAAAGCCGCTGGACATGACAGAGTCGACGATGCTCTTGATGATGCGGATGCTGGGCTGGAGCATCTGCAGTCTGTCATGAGAATCCTTGGGCATGGGAGCGGAAGCTGTAATAACAACAATGTCTGCATCACTGCACTCGCTGTAGTCTCCGGCATGAATGTTGATGTTTCGGTTCATGAAGTAGATGGAGTGCTCCATGTCCAGTGCCTCAGCATAAGCCTTATCCTTATTCACGTCGATGAGGACGATCTCCTCGCACAGTCCCTGAT
>R21__coassemble_2187_pt1 | contig 11647 bp, 9 predicted proteins | sample R21__metabat2_low_PE_028 | metagenome-assembled genome bin R21
TAAAGTTTGCCCGCTCGCTAAGATGTACACCCTGGGCAGCGGCTTCATCCCGGCACCGAACCATGCAGGAGGCCTTCGCTATCACGGCATGAGCTCCATCCTTTCACAGCTGTACGATGATGGCCTTCTGGAAGCAAGATCCGTTGCTCAGACCGATGTATTCGCAGCTGCTGAAGAATTCGCCCGCGTGGAAGGCATCCTTCCGGCTCCGGAGAGCAGCCATGCGATCAAGGTAGCGATCGACGAAGCCCTCAAGTGCAAGGAGACCGGCGAAGAAAAGACCATCGTCTTCGGTCTGACCGGAACCGGTTACTTCGATATGGTCGCATATGAGAAGTTCCACGATGGCTCCATGACCGATTACATCCCGACAGACGAAGAGATCGCCAAGTCTCTCTCCACTCTGCCGGAAGTGTGACAGAGGGACGTTCCTTCTGTCACACAGAGTGTCCCTCTGTCACAAAAAATCCCCCGGAATGCCGTAGATCTGCGGCATTCCGGGGGATTTTTCATCTTCTTAAACTGACCATAGGGACACTCCTGATGACAGAAGGAACGTCCCCGTGTCACGCCTTGAGGTGGTAGATCTCTGACTCGAAGTCATGGACCTCAGCGCCATAAGGCAGGTTGATCTGTGATACAGACAGACCTGCCTGCATCAATGCATCGCCGTAGAAGTCACCCTTTCCATCTACATGGTAGATCTTTTCAGGATCCAGACCTGCAAGATGAACTCTGCGCAGGTTCATATTCGGATGTCTGAGCACACGATAATAGCCAACCAGTGCCTCACTCTTATCCTCGCTTACTACCATCCAGGAAACTTCTTCATTCTCTGTCTCGAAGGGTGAGATCAGACGGTAGAAAGTACCGTACTGAATCAGTTCTCTGTACTCCTTCATCCATGCGGTATATTCCTTGACCTGTTCGATCTCCTCATCGCTGAGCTTATTCAGGTCAAGTTCATAACCGTACGTACCGAAGCATGCTACCTGAGCACGCATCTTCAGGGTAGTAAGACGACCTACCTGATGGTTGGGCACTGCGGATACGTGTGCTCCCCAAGAGCTTACCGGATATGCATAGGAGCTTCCGTACTGAATCTTCAGACGCTCGACTGCATCTGTGTCATCACTTGTCCACGCCTGCGGTGCATAGTAAAGCATGCCCGGATCGAATCTGCCTCCGCCTGATGAACAGGACTCGAAGAGAATATTCGGGTATCTCTTCGTCAGTCTGTCATACAGATCATACACACCCAGAATATATCTATGGAACACTTCGCCCTGTCGATCTGCCGGAAGTGCTGCTGACCAGCACTCAGTGATACTGCGGTTCATATCCCACTTGATATAGTCAAGCTTTGCTTCATCCAGGACCTTTACCATCTGCTCATAGAGGTTGTCGACCACTTCCTTGCGGGAGAAATCCAGAACCATCTGGTGGCGAGACAGACTATTGCGGCGTCCCGGTGCCTGCATGACCCAATCCGGATGCTCTCTGTAAAGATCCGAATTCGCATTTACCATCTCCGGCTCGAACCACAGGCCGAACATCATGCCCAGCGCGTGAATCTTCTCTGAAAGTCCGGAGATTCCGTTTTCAAGTACGTCCTTGCACGGCGTCCAGTCGCCCAGACCTGCACGGTCATCTCTTCTTGCGCCGAACCAGCCGTCATCCAGAACGAAAAGTTCAACACCACATTCTTTCGCCTTAGAAGCAATGCGAAGGACCTTCTCCTCTGTGATATCGAAGTAGGTAGCTTCCCAGTTATTGATCAGAATAGGTCTTGCCTTATCTCTCCATACGCCGCGTGCGAGACGGGAACGGAACAGACGATGCAGCGACTGGCTCATGCCATTCGTTCCTTCCGCAGAGAACGCGATAACTGCCTCAGGTGTCTGGAAACTCTCACCGCTCTCCAGCTTCCAACTGAAGTTCTGCGGATGAATACCGATCATCAGACGAGTCATATCGTAGGTATCCACCTGAGCCTGCGCAAGGAAATTGCCGCTGTAGATCAGAGAAAAGCCCATGGCTTCTCCTGAATTCTCATCCGCATTCGGTCTTTTCAGGATGACAAATGGATTCTGATGCAGGGAGGAATTTCCACGCATACTTTCTACAGCTGTGATTCCGATCTCCAGCTTTCTGGCCACCGCATGGCGCTCTCTAGCCCATGCACCTGAGAACTGTACCCATTCATAATTGTGATCGGGAAGATCCAGACTCAGGCTCATCGCCCTTGTCACATGAACCGACTGGCTTCCTTCATTCGTGATCTTCGCACTTCTTGCAATGATTCCATCCTGTGCAAAGATGGTGTAGAGCAGATCCAGTTTCAGTCCAAGCAGTTTATCACTCAGATGAACGATAAGCGTCATAGCCTCATCGTCCTTTTCTGTATAAGTTGCCGGCAGCTTTTCAAGTTCAGGTTTCCCCTTCACGATCTCTGCGCTGTCATAGGTGAAATCCGTAACACGGCTTCCGTTTTCCTGAAGTACTTCGACAGCACCCTGGCGGTAATCACCGCTTCCATAGACCGGATACTCCTGTTTTACCAGTTCCAGACAGATGGATCCCTCCGCATCATCGTCACCTGTGCACGCTGTATGGCCGCCTCTGCGGTCATTTTCAAAGAGCCATGAAAAATCATCGCTCTCATGCAGTCTTTTTCCAAAGTAGAACTGTCCCAGATAACCTCCCGGCATAACGCCGCAGATATAACTGATCTTGTCATTCTGCAGGTGAAATATCTGTTTCTCCTCATTGATAAAGATATTCATAGTTTTCTCCTTTATAAGTTCGATCATGTTGTCCTAAAAAACATTATACCGCATATCACTGAAAATCGGAGATATTCTCCTTCGTCACAGTCTGATAAGGTGTCCTGAGATATCGTCCGTCAGTCAGCGGAAGGTCAGACAGGTCCCCATCCGTGGACAATGCAAATGCAAGGTCTGCCATGTACTTTGCCTGCCCCTCCTTATCGTTGTCCCCCGTTCCCTCCAGCTGATGCTTTTTTACTGCCGCAAGTCCGGTCTTAGTACCGTCGATTCCAACGATGAGAGGCCATTCCTTCTGATCAATTCCTGCTGCCTGAAGTGCATCTACAGCCCCGAGTGCCATGTCATCATTGTTGCCGATGATCACTTCGATCCGTTCTCCGAACTTTTCCAGCAGGGCTGCCATCTGAGTCTGCCCCTGCGCACGGTTCCAGTTAGCCCTGGCATATCCCAGCTTCTCGACCTTGATGCCTGCATCCATGATGGTGCTGATGGAATACTCAGTTCTGATGATCGCATCCTGATGTCCCGCTTCTCCTTCCAGCGTGATGTACTGAAGCACACCGTCCCCGTTTCTATCGATCTCCGGGGACTCTTTACTCTTATCGGCAACGATCTGCCCCTCCAGCACACCCGACTGAACCGCATCCGCACCGACATAGTAGAGCCTGTCCCACCTTTCAAGATCTTCAGCCACCAGTTCTCTGTTAAAAAAGATGATGGGAACGTCATTCTTTTCCGCCATATCTGTGATGGTCGTGGGTTCGGTTCTGTCCACCAGATTCACACATACCACGTTGCAGCCCTTGCTGATCAGGTTGCTGACCTGCTCGTTCTGCGCAGACTGGCTTGTTGCCGCATCCACCGTTTCAACAGTGATCGACTTGCCGGTCTCTGTTGACAGCCTGCTGATATCCTCTGCAAATGCATCCATCAGTTCTGAAATAAACGTATCGTGCTTGTCATAGACCGTTACACCTATGCGGATCGTATTCCCGGATCTTGCATTGCTCTTTCCTCCCGGGCTGCAGCCCGCCAGTAAAGCAGTGCAGGCGACCAGGCATACTGCCGCACATCTGCTTCTCCTCATGCTTCTCCCCCTTTTGAAGACACACGCGACTCAGTACACTGCCGGATATGCGATCCAGACCGTATCCTGATCGTGCAGGTTCTCCTGCGTCACCATGCGCACTTCGATGTTTTCCGCCTGCTGCTCTGTGGAAAAATAAGTCATCTTCCTGCTCAGCCTCTCCAGACTCTCATACCCCATCATATATTCGTCCGGAACAGCCAGCGCACGTATCACACCGGCATCCACGTTGTAGATGCATTTTTCAGATCTTCCCTCTCCGTACAGACTGCAGCGGACGCCCGAATGTGCCGTCAGATAATCCACCGCTTTCTCTGTCGCCTTATTGTCCAGCGAGATCAGAATATCCACCGGTTTAGCCTCCATACTGAGGTCCAGCAGGTTCGCTGTTGCGGACAGACCGCTCTCGCTGATATCCCACCTGATCTGCTGTTCTTCCACTGCCAGGCTCTCCAGGAGTCCCTCCAGACAGCTTCTGACTGTCGGCAGCTCCTGATTGCCGGAAAGAATGCCTATCTCAGTGTCTTCCGTAATTTTCTCCGTGCTCCTGATCTGATCAGCGATCATCTGCCCTGTCCGGTAACCATCGGCAGATACATTATCCTGCATCTTCTCTCCTGACACATCCGTGCAGACCAGAACAGACTGCGTTCCAGAGAGCACATCCCCCAGTATGCCTTCCGTGTCATCGCAGATGGGTTCGACGATAATTCCGTCTACTCCATATTCCATCTCCCTGGCAAGTACCGCCGCCTCATCCTCCATAGATGCAAATGTTCCGGTGGAAACCACATTCAGTATGACATGATTATCCCGGGCCGCCTGATTAAGTCCCTGCAGAAATGCTGTCCAGCGGCTGTCTCCGCTCTCTTCCACCACAACGGACACATATTTTTTCTCCGGCTCGTCTCCCGAATGCAGGATCTTATAGGCCGAGATACCGATCAGCACCGCCAAAGCTGCGATGACGACGGTCATTGCTGCTTTATTCAGTTTCATAGTACTGCCCCTTTTCGATCATATCCCGGTTCTCCGGTGTATAAGGTACCCACGGAATATGTATGCGTACCAGCATACCTTCATCCGGCTGGGTAACTATCGTTAAGCCGTATTCCTCACCGAACCGCAGACGAATGCGGTTGTGAACATTGATCAGTCCCACTCCGGAACCTGACGTATGCTGATGCGAGCTGTCCGTCAGCAGTTTTTCCGCTTCCTCCTCCCGCATGCCCGGGCCATTGTCCCTGACGTCGATGAAGATATCCTTTCCCTGCCTGTATCCCTTGACATGGATTTCTCCTTCGTCATCCATGTACTCCATTCCATAGTAGATCGCATTCTCAAGCAGGGGCTGAATAATCAGCTTCACCGTGCAGCAATCCAGGATCTCTTCCTCTATATCGAAGTCGACCACGAAGTCATTCTTATACCGAATCTTCTGGATATTCATGTAATGGCGGGCATGCTTCAGCTCATCTGCAATACTTATGATGGTATAGCCCTTGCTGAGACTGATACGGAAAAGACTGGCCAGCTGCTTGATCATAAAGACAGCTTCCTCGTACTTCTCCCCGCTGATCATCCAGACGATGGAGTCCAGCGTATTATAAAGGAAATGCGGATTGATCTGGGACTGCAGGGCGTCCAGTTCACTCTTACGCTTTTCTTCCTGCTGGGTAACCACATCCTTCATCAGCTTTTCACTCTGTGCTATGGAGCTTGCAAGCGTTCTTCCCAGATGCTCGACCTCGGTGGATCCTCCCACATAGATATCCGCTTTTCCTGTCCCTGCCTCGCATTCATTTTCGTAATAATTAAGTTTCATTTACGGCAGCGTCAGTCTTCTCGAGATGACCTGATTGAGCAGCATGATGATGATCAGGCCTGCAGACAGCAGAAGTACGACCAGATACCGGATCATCACAAGCCCGCTTCCATAGATCGCACGGGGAACTACTCTGACCAGTTTCCAGCCTGTATAAGCTACAGTCTTCACTGTAACAAGCCTTTCCATTCCCTCGAAGATTTCCTTGTGTGTACCGTCATCGTATCCGGCGATCTCCAGATTGTTTTCCGTCTTATGTCCTGAACGTATCAGTTCCTGCCAGGGATGATAGATGATCTCCCCATCCGGCCCGCACAGATACAGATACCCGTTCTCATCACTGTTGGCCTTCTGCAGCATCTTGACGATACTGCTGTAGTTCATGTCGACCAGCAGTACACCTTCTCCCGAAATACCGTTTCTCGTCAGCTCGACCGACCGGCTCAGCGAAATGACCCAGTAATATCTGAAGGAACTGTCGTCATACAGATTTTCCACATGGGGGTAGGAGAAATGAAAATTCTCCGGTTCCGAAGTTGCATCCGTATACCACTCCTGTTTCTCCAGATCTATCTTTTTCCGCAGGTTAGCTACCGGCGACGCATCGATCAGCTTTCCCTTATCTGTATCGAAGCAGGCAATGCTCACGAGTTCATCCACGTTCGTCTCGTAGAGCAGTTCCATGGCATCCACAATGGAGCCGTCCGCCAGATCCGTATCCTTGATCACGCCGTAATAGATCGCATCCGATATGCGGCGCATGTTTCTCAGATAATCCTCAAGGTTGATGACCGTCTGACCGATCAGCTGTTCACCGTTCTCCACTGCCGTCTGCTTCATACGGCCCGCGAACTGCGCATAAAGCAGAATGCTGAGCAGAATCATGATCGCCATGGCTGCTGCCGTGAAGGAAGCGGTGATGCTGACCTGAATGCTCAGGGGCCTTATTCTTCTCTTCTTCATAGCTTGTTCCACTCATTTGCAGAGGCAGGCTTTTCCTGTCGATACTTTGACGGTGACCGCCCGAACTGTTTCTTGAAGACATAGCTGAAATAGTTGGGATCCGCATAGCCGACCTTTTCCGCAATCACGTAGGTCTTTTCGTCCGTCGTAAGCAGCCTTTCCACTGCCTGTTCCATCCTGTAATCCGTCAGGTAACTGATAAAGGTCTTTCCTGTCTCCTTCTTAAATACAGTTGAAAAATAGGCAGCACTCACAGCCAGTTCACTGCAGACCGTCTCGATGGAGATGTTATTCTCCGCATAGTGCTGCTGCACATACTGAACTGCCTTCGCGACAAATGACCCGGACGCATTCTCCCTTCGGCTCACGATCCCGGCCCTCAGCTTCTCTGTCACACTGCCGAGCCAGCTGCGCACTTCATCAGGAGATTCTGTCTGAAACAGGATCCCCATTACGTTATCCGCATCGCTCATGATCTCTGTGAGCGGGATTCCACTCGACATGGCAAGGGCTGACAGCTGCGCCAGAAGACTCAGCAAAAATGTTCTGTAGCTTTCATAGGTAGCTGCATCCGCCGTCACCTGAGAGATGCACGCATCAACAGCCAGCGCCAGACCATCCCTGTCCCCCAGTCGGATCTGCCGCAATACTTCTCCTGTATAATCTAAGCTCAGCATATTCCCGGGCTTCTTGCCGGGATCTGTCTCAGCTATGTTGATCGCTCTTCCGTTCCCATAGATCGCTCTGTAGGACAATGCCTGTCTTGCACCTTCATAGGATGACGGAATATCTGTCAGACAGCTGCAGACCGATCCGACACCTACGGTCAGCGGTTCACTGAAAAAGCGTTTCGCCATGTGACAGAAATTATCGCACTCGTCCGTAAAGCGGGTAGCTTCTTCCTCTCCAGCCACCTGCACAAGCATGACGATATCCCTCAGATAGATCAGGACTCTTGCCCTGTAAGCAGTTGAAAAATGCTCCTCCAGCAGCTTTCGCACCTGCATCTGTCTGTATACGGGATCCATCTCCCCATTCCTGCCTGATGTGCTGATATGCGCAATGGCAGTGAGATAAAACGGTCCGTCCATCTGAAGTCTGTAATTGCGCAGGTACTGCCAGATCTGTGCCTGAGGTACCCGTCCCTCCAGAAGAGAGGTCAGAAAACTCTCCTGCAGCACAGGAAGACTGGCCATATAGTAGTCCTGCAGCTGATCGATATTCTCACGGTCATCCTGCTCTCTGTCCAGGGTCTCTCTGACCCGGGTAAAGACTTCAGTAAGCTCATGGCGGTCCACCGGCTTGAGCAGATACTCTTCAACCTCCAGCCGGATAGCCTCCTTGGCATATTCGAATTCATCGAAGCCGGAGAAAATGATCAGCTTTATGCCACTGTCCCTCTCCTTCAGTTTTTTCCCCAGGGTAAGCCCGTCCATGAATGGCATCTTGATGTCAGTCAGTACCACATCGGGAAGCGAATCCTCCGCTATCTCCAGAGCTTCCACTCCATTATGTGCGTACCCTGCCAGCTGAAATCCGAGGGCTGTCCAGTCGATCCTGTCCATCATGACTCTGACCGCATCTTCCTCATCATCCACAAGCAGTACGCTGTACAATCTTCTATCGCTGTTCACCATATCTGCTGTCCATTCTCTTCCAGAGGAAGCCAAATATCAGTGCCCCCGCAATCATCTCACCCATCGCTGCCTTCGGAGCAATGAAGAGGAGCAGGATCATAACCGCAGAAAAGAAAGCCAGGAGAAGCAGAAGCATCCCGGCATGCCGGATGTAATTTTCTTCATCCTTCAGCTTCTTTCCGTCCTTCGCACTGTGAATGAATGTCAGGACCTTGAAGACCAGAACACGAATGGAAAAGTAGACAAGTCCCAGGGTCATGATTCCCGGGAGCATCACCAGCTGCATGATCGTTTCACTCATATTTTTCTCCCCCCAATACAAGCGCATTTTCTCCGTTTTTCCGCATTCGTGACCCCCGAAAATACGAAACAAGGGGCCCACCGATATCGGTGTTCCCCTTAATTTTACATGATAAATTACAGGTAAAACAACAGTATTATTTGCGGGCGATATACTTTCTGATGTCCAGAGAGATAGCGATGAAGATGATGATGCCAAGTGCGATATACTGTGCATTCGCATTGACTCCCAGGAACTGAAGTGCTGCTTTCAGCAGCTCGAATACTGCTACTCCGATGAAGGCGGAACTTACTTTACCACGGCCGCCGGATACGGATACACCGCCGATGGTACAGGCTGCAATAGCTTCCATCTCATAGGAAAGACCCAGGTTAACGGATGCGCCGCCTGCCTTGGCTCCCAGCATGAAGCCCGCAAGTCCGTAGAACATGGCTGCTCTCGAATAGATCATGACCAGAGTCTTCGCAACCGGTACTCCGGCTACCTCTGCTGCCTGCGGGTTGGCACCGATCGCATACATATACTTGCCGTGCCTGGTCATATTGAAGATGAACCAGGTGATCGCGGCCACAGCCAGGGCTATCCAGATCAGATAGCTGATATGAAGGAACTTACCTGTTGCAAGTGAGGTATAGCTCTCGATATAGCCGCCCAGAGGGGTTGCATTCGTATAGATCAGGTTGCCGCCGTAGATGATCTCCATCATAGCCATGGTGGAGATGAAGGGCGGAACGTGCAGGTAGGCGATAAAGAAACCTGTTACTGCGCCGAAACATCCGCAGATCAGCATAACGACCAGAAGTGCCAGGAAAAGGTTCCATGGTTTCATGCCCGGATAGAACTTCTTGGAGTAATCGATCTTCTGAAGCAGGGTACCTGCGATACAGCTGCCCAGACCGATCATACGTCCGGCTGACAGGTCACAGCCTGCAGTGATGATACATCCCGCGATGCCGAGCGCGATAACCAGACGAGAGCTCATGTTTACCAGAATGTTCATCAGGTTCTGGGATTTTACGAAGTTGGGTGAAGTGATGCCTGTATAGATAACCAGGATGATCATGATCAGGATAACACCGTTGTTGATCAGGAAATCCTTTGCATTGAATGCTTTTTTATTCATTGTGTCTCTCTCCTCTATAGGTTAGAACTGGGTCGCATAACTCATGACATGTTCCTGTGTCATCTCAGCGTGTTCTGTGAGCTCGCCTCTGAGCTTACCGGCACACATCACATAGATACGGTCTGACATACCCAGAAGCTCAGCCATCTCGGATGAGATCATGATGATCGCCTTGCCCTGTGCAGCCAGGTCATTCATGATCTCATAGATCTCATGTTTCGCTCCGACGTCGATACCTCTGGTCGGTTCATCCATGACCAGAATGTCCGGATCGTTGGCCAGCCATCTGGCTACGATCACCTTCTGCTGATTGCCGCCGGACAGGTTCGAAAGGTGTTCCTGCATGGACGGGGTCTTAATGCTTAGCTTCCTGATGCTGTCATCCACGACCTTGTTTATCTTCCCGTGATCCAGTATCCATCCTCCCCGGAGATACTGGTTATAGATAGAAACGCCTACATTATCCTTTACCGACAGGCAGCCCAGGATACCGTTACCACGGCGGTCCTCGGTAACCATGCCGATGCCTGCAGCCATCGCATCCTTGGGACTGTTGATCTTCACCACTTTTCCGTTCACCTTGATGGTTCCGCCGGACAGGTGGCGGATGCCGAACAGGCCTTCCATCAGTTCTGTTCTCTGTGCTCCTACCAGCCCTCCGAAGCCAAGAATCTCACCCTTCCTGAGCTTGAATGATATATCCTGGAAGGATTTCTCATGTATGGAGGACAGATGCTCCACTTCCAGTACCACTTCTCCGGGCTCATTCTTTCTGGCGGGATATACATTCGTAAGTTCCCGGCCTACCATCTTCTCGATGATCTGATCAGTGGTCAGCTCCGAGGCTTTCCAGGTTCCCACATAAGTACCGTCTCGCATGATGGTCACGTCATCCGCAATGCGCTTGATCTCATCCATCTTGTGTGAGATGTAGACCATGGATACACCTTTATCGCGGAGATCATTCATGATGCGGAAAAGAGATTCTACCTCGTTATCTGAAAGAGATGATGTGGGTTCATCGAAGATTACCACCTTCGCATTATGTGAAACTGCCTTAGCGATCTCTATGGACTGCATCTGTCCGATAGAGAGATCAGCCAGCTTTGCTTTCGGATCAATGTCCAGCTTTACTTCATGAAGCCAGTAAGCTGCTTCTTCATGCATCTTCTTATGGTCAACTATCTTGATCGGACCTGCCGATCTTGTCGGAAATCGTCCCAGGAACATATTCTCTGCTACGCTTCTGGGCAGGACGGGCTGAAGTTCCTGATGCACCATGGCAATACCCTTGCTCATTGCATCATCCGGATCTGATACGGTTATCTTCTCACCGTCCATAAAGATCTCTCCGGCATCCATCTTGTAGATACCGAAAAGGCATTTCATAAGTGTTGATTTTCCTGCACCGTTTTCTCCCATGAGAGCATGTACAGTACCGGGACGAAGGGCGAGTGATACTCCATCCAGTGCCTTAACGCCCGGGAAGGATTTGCAGACCCCTTTCAGCTCAAGCTTATACTCTGCCATGATATCCTCCTGATCTCTGGTTTACATCATCAGTAAAAGCGGTGCGGGTGCCAAGCAGCCCCCGCACCGCTACGATTATTTCCTGTGTATTTTTTTACTTGTGCGATCCATTACTGAAGAAGAGCCTGGATATCAGCAACGCTGTCAGCTACTACCTTAACGTAATCGCATCCGATGTAATGCTCATTGCCAACGCCTGCAATGTAGTTGATTGCTGCGTCTGCTGCGGAATGAGACTGTGAAATATGATCGTTGAATACTGTACCGGTCATTGTTCCTGCGGAAACATCCTCAAGAGCCTCGGACAGAGCATCAACACCTACCAGATAGATATCTGTGCCGACTGTACGTCCTGCTGCCTCGATGGACTGCAGAGCACCCAGTGCCATAGC
>R21__coassemble_2204_pt1 | contig 11566 bp, 9 predicted proteins | sample R21__metabat2_low_PE_028 | metagenome-assembled genome bin R21
GGATCCTCTGCCGGAACCTGAAGTATTGTATCCCTTATTCGGTCTGTTTCCCGGTCTTCCGCCGGATTCCTGACTACCTGAACCCTGTCCGCTGCCTCCGGTTCTTCCTGCCGGACCTCCGCCAAGTCCTTCTCCATGCTTGGCAACTCCCTTGCCATTGTTGGTTACATTCTCAGCTCTTCCTCTTGGCCTCTGTGGTGCCATCTTTTCTCCCTCCGTAATACTTCAGAACATCAGTGGCGAACTTCTGCCTTCTTATCTCTCGCCATCAGATTCTTGACTGCTTCCTTCGGATCTGCTCCGTTCTTAACAACTTCATTGATAGCAGTCATGATCGGCAGCTCCAGATGATAAGTCTCTTTCATCTCCATGGCAGCCGGCAGGGCATTGATGCCTTCAACTACCATTCCGACAAGCTTTACTGCTTCATCCGGCTTAACGCCCTGGCCGATCAGCTGTCCGCAGCGGTTGTTACGGCTGTGCACAGAAGTTGCTGTAACGATCAGGTCACCCATGCCTGCAAGGCCATAGAAAGTCTCCTGATTGCATCCCATTGCAACTCCAAGTCTTGCGATCTCAGCCATACCTCTTGTCATAAGTGCTGCCTTGGTGTTATCACCGAAGCCCAGACCTACTGCGATACCTGCTGCCAGTGCAATAACGTTCTTCATTGCGCCGCAGAGCTCAACACCCTTGGGATCCGGATTGGTATATACTCTCATGCAGGTGTTAAAGAAAACATCCTGAACGAACAGCGCTGCATTCTCATCTTCACATGCTGATACGATGGTGGTTGGCAGATCGATAGCAACCTCCTCGGCATGTGTCGGTCCAGAGAGTGCAACAAGCTTCAGATTCTCATGGCCACCGACCTTCTTCATCTCATCGCGGATGACCTCTGTCATCGTCATCAGAGTATCCGGCTCGATACCCTTAGCAACATCGACGATGATCTGACCGTCCTTTACGAAAGGAGCTGCCTTGGCAGCTGTGGAACGAACGAATACAGACGGAACCGCGAACAGCATGATATCCACATCCGTGCACACTTCCTTCACATCGCTTGTGAAGACAATAGCATCCGGAATCACCATGCCCGGAAGATTGGGATGTCTTCTTGTGCTTGCATATTCTACTACTTCTTTCTCAAGTGCTGACCATACTGTCACATCATGTCCGCTGTTACTGAGCATTCTTGCCAGAGCCATTCCCCAGGTTCCTGCTCCAAGTACACCGATCTTTGCCATAAGTTTTTATCCTCCATTAATGCCTTTACCAGTTCACTTTTCAGATACCCTGACTCTTCGTCAGGGCATACTTGAGAATAGTATACCACAAGTGTACCTGACTCCACTAGAAGAATCAGAAAAGAGCCCCCGGCACTGCATTTGCCGCAGTACCGGAGGCTCTTACCGATCTGATTATTTACTGATGCTGTCCTGCAAGGTCATTCCACTTAGCAAGAAGGTCTTCTCTCTTCTCGGTAAGCTCTTCTACCGGACGGGAAACCCATGTCATATCCTTGGAGTCTTCCAGCCATGCGTTCTCCGGGATCGTGTAATTCTTGTTGGTCAGACGAAGGGTACCTTCCTGATACTCTGCGATTGCAGACTGTCCTTCTGCTGAGCATACGAAGTTAACAAGAGCCTTGGCATTCTCCATGTGCGGAGCACCCTTAACGATAGCCATGCCGTAAGCTGCTGCTGATGTTCCCTCTGTCGGGTAACGAACTTCTGTTGTGTCGGAACCGTTCTGGTTCAGCTTGATTGCGCCGTCTTCATAGGTAAGACCTACAACATACTCGCCGTCAAGTACGGAATTGAAGCATACAGAAGACTTCTCAACGATTACAAGGTTATCCATCAGCTTGTCGATGTAATCCCATGCTTCGTCGGTGTCTACGCCGTAAACTGAGAAGATGTTGCAGAGGTTGTTCCATGCTGCTGAGGAGCTGTTCGGGTCAGAGATAACAACTTTACCCTTGAGTTCCGGCTGAAGAAGATCTTCATAGGAATTGATGGTGATGCCCAGTTCCTCTTCCAGTTCTGTGTTTACACAGAAGCAGATGGTGGAAAGATGGTCCATGCTGTAGAAGCCGTTCGGTGTGGAATAGCCGTCCATAGCCTCATCATTGTGATCTGATACCCACATCTCGAACAGATCCTTGTGCATGTCACCGTCGGAATCGCACAGCCCGCCCCATGTTACGTCACCCTGTGGATTGTCAGCTTCTGCTGCAATACGGGAAGTGTACTCACCTACGCTGCCGGATACTACTTCGATGGAAATATTCGGATAGTACTCGTTGAAGCAGGTCTCCAGAGCTTCCAGGTCGAAATCTGTCATGGAAGAATAAAGAACCAGATCACCTGAGAGATCCTCGTTTACTTCCAGACCGTCAGCGAAAGCAAATGTCGACATGGACATTGCCAGGCATGACACCAGCGCAGCTGCAACTAATTTTTTCATAATGTAAAACCCTCCTTAAAATTATATAGTTGTTTATTACATGTCCTCAGAGAGTCACGTCCTCGGACTTGCTTACTACGATGTAGATCACCAGTGAAACTATGGTGATCATTGTCAGAATAGCTGCAAATGCAGCGGCTGTGCCGTACTCTCCTCGACCGATGTAGATGTACGCCTGCATGGTAAGCGTTGCTGTCTTGTTGCTGTACAGGATAACGGAGCTCGAAAGCTCTGTTACGATCGCAACCCAGCTGAGGATAGCACCCGAGATGACGCCCCCCGACATCATCGGCACTGTGATCTGAATGAATGTCTTCGCCTTGGAAGCGCCGAGACTGATTGCAGCCTCATCGATACTCATGGGGATCTGCATCAGCGTTGCTGTGGCACTTCTGATCGTATACGGCATTCTTCGTATTACGAACGACATGATCAGGATGGTCATGGTTCCCGTCAGGGCGAACGGCTTTGCGCCGAACGCGATCAGCAGGGAAATACCGATAACCGCACCTGGCATGATATAAGGCAGCATAGCCAGTGTATCCAGTGTGTGGCTTGTCACTCCCGCTCTTCTGACAACCAGATAAGCCAGGATAACAGCTATGATAATGATCAGCAGCAATGCAATGACACCCATGATAACGGTGTTCGTTGCTGCCATAAACAGTTTCTTCTTGATCGCCTGTCTGTAGTTATCCAGAGAATAGCCCGGACGCCATACCGCACCCTTGCAGTTTCTGAAGGACAGATAGATGATATAGAGCTGAGGCAGAATCGCGATCGCGCACAGCAGATAGCTGTACAGATACATGAAGAAGCCCTGAATTCCCTGCGGTTTCTTCTTCTCCACCGGATGAAGCGCATTGATGGTAAAGCGGAACCGGTCGGTTGCCCACTTCTGGAAGAAGAAAACTATGGCTGTTACCACTACTGCGATAATGGAAAGAGCAGCCGCGAAATTGTAGTTGCTTCCTGTCTCACCCAGATACTCATTGTAGAGAAGTACCGGGAAGGTCTTGAAGCCTTCACCCAGTACGCTGGGCGTACCGAAGTCTGCGAATGCCTGCATGAATACCATGAGCGCTGCGGCAAGTATGGTCGGCATGGACAGATGCAGAACGATACGAACCAGTCGCTTGGCTCCTGTACATCCCATATTCGCAGAGGCTTCCATAAGGGTATTGTCGATGTTGCTGAAGGCTCCGTTCATATAGATGAACACCAGCGGGAAGAACTTAAGCACCTGTGTGAAGACAATGCCGCCGAAACCGTAGATGGACGGAAGCTTGATGCCGAATGCTGCCTTTACGAACTTGGTGATGACTCCGCTTCTGCCCAGAAGCATTACCCAGGAATAAGCTCCCAGGAATGGTGCGGACATACAGCAGAGGATGCTGACAACAAACAATATTCTGGCACCCTTAAGCTTATAGAAGGAATAGAAATAAGCGAACAGGATACCCAGCACCAGGCACAGTGCCGTTACCAGCAGCGTGGACTTGAAACTGTTGGTGATGGTTGCAAAATAGTAGCTCTCAGAGAAGAATTTCGCGAATTCCTGCATTGAGATGCTGCCGTCCTCCATGACCACTGCCTGCTTGATGATGCCGAACAGCGGATACACCAGGACGCCCAGGAAAAGCACCAGCAGAATGATCTGTATGACGCTCCACCCGTCGAAACGTTTTTTATTCGTCATAGCCGATCCCTCACTCCTGAACTTTTACTACACCATTCAAAAGGTTTTCTTTTCCGTCTGCATCGAAGATATTGACCTTTTCTGTATTCAGTCCCATATAGATCTTGGTACCCGGTTCAATGATCTTGTCAATGGAAGACTCCTCGATGATCTCCACCTCTTCTCCGGTATCCAGTTTTACGAAGTAATGCGTGTTCAGTCCAAGGAATACGCAGTCCATAACGGTACCTGCTATTCCGGATGTTGCACTCTTATTGAGCAGGAACTCTTCCGGACGAACAGAAAGCACGATATCCTGATCTCTCTTCTGCTCTTCTCTGATATTCGTCATCTCCGCACGGTAGTCATTCGCGAACTGTACGAAGGTCCTGCCGCCCTCAACGATCAGCTTTCCCTTCAGAACGTTGGATCTTCCGATGAAGGTGGAGACGAACAGGTTGGCCGGTCTCTGATACAGAGCCTTCGGCTTTCCGATCTGCTGGATCTCACCGGCATTCATGACCGCAATACGGTCGGAAACTGCCATTGCCTCTTCCTGGTCATGGGTAACATACACACATGTAATACCCACATCGTGCTGAATTCTCTTGATGACCGTTCTCATCTCCACACGCAGCTTGGCATCCAGATTGGACAGCGGCTCATCCATCAGCAGTACATCCGGCTCAATGCACAGAGCTCGTGCCAGTGCAACTCTCTGCTGCTGTCCTCCGGACAGTCGCTCGGGCATACGGTCTGCGAACTGGTCGATCTGCATGAGCTTCATGAATTCATCCGCCTGAGCACGGATCCTGTCCTTCGGAAAGCCTTTCTTATTCTTCAGTCCGAACTCAACATTCTTGCGTACACTCAGATGCGGGAAAATCGCATAGTTCTGGAAGACCATACCGATGTTTCGCTTGGCCGGGTCCAGATCATTGATTCTTGTCTCATTAAAATAAAAGTCACCGCCTTCGATCGAGTTAAAGCCTGCGATCATACGAAGCAGAGTCGTCTTGCCGCAGCCGGACGGCCCCAGCAATGTAAAGAATTCTCCCTGTCTGATCTCGAGATCCAGATCGGGGATAACAACGTTATCTCCATACTTCTTGACGGCGTCACGAATTGAAATGTTTACACTTCCCACGATTCTTCTCCATCTCCATTTCATGATTTATAGTTTCTGCAGCGAACATGGTTCACTACAATAGTTATACTACTTTGTATAGCATATTGCTACATTTTTAATGTATTATATCGTTTTTATTGTATGTTTTGCTCCTGCTTGCGTTCCAGCCACTTCAATGTGTTAGTTTATTTTGCGTTTTCAGATGTAATCTGCGCTATATTCATATTTATTTTCACGCATGTTTTGTCCTCGAAGGCCTTTCCGTAAAGTTTGCAGTATTCTCTCCATTGCAGGTTCAATTTCGTAAATTTTTCGGTCTATTTTTCATGTACAGAAAGTTTTGCGTATGGTACACTGTTACCATGTTTTGCGATTACAAGGAGGTTTCACAATGCTTGACACAATTGCCAAGATCAATTCAGCTGTCAACGGCTTCGTATGGGGCGTTCCGGCTATGCTATGCATCCTGGGCGTAGGACTTATCTTAAGTTTAAGAACCGGATTTATTCAGATCCGCGAATTCCCCTACGCGATGAAAACGACGATCGGTCGTATGTTCCGCAAGCGCACTGCGGTGGACGGTGCCCTGACCCCTTTCCAGGCTGTATGTACCGCACTTGCTGCGACCATTGGAACAGGTAACATTGCCGGTGTTGCCGGTGCTATCGCGATCGGTGGTCCCGGAGCGGTCTTCTGGATGTGGATCTCTGCAATTCTCGGTATGTGCACCAAGTTCGCAGAAGTTGTTCTGGCAGTTCAGTTCCGCGAGCGCAATCAGGCCGGCGAGTATGTCGGCGGACCTATGTACTACATCAAGAACGGACTTGGAAAGAAATGGCTGCCTCTTGCTTATCTTTTCTCTGCCTTCGGTGTCCTGACTGTCTTCGGAACAGGTAATGCAACACAGATCAATACCATTACCGCATCCATTGACTCCGTGCTTACCAACTACCGTCTCATTCCGGATGTGCATCTTGATAAAGCGAACCTTGTCATCGGTATCATCATGGCATTTCTGTGTGCCCTGATCCTTCTCGGAGGACTTAAACGTATCGGAAGCGTAACTGAAAAGCTCGTTCCTTTCATGGCTCTGTTCTATGTCATCCTGGGCCTCGGCGTAGTATTACTGAACATTCAGAAGGTTCCGGGTGTATTCGGAGCCATCTTCAGCGGTGCTTTCGCTCCCCGTTCCGTTACAGGCGGTGTTGTAGGAAGTATTTTCGTAAGTATGCAGAAGGGTGTCTCCCGAGGTATCTTCTCGAACGAAGCTGGTCTCGGTACCGGTCCTATGGCACATGCTACCGCAGATACACAGAAGCCGATCAAGCAGGGCTTCTTCGGGATCTTCGAAGTATTTGCCGATACCATCGTCATCTGTACTCTGACCGCACTGATCATTATGTGCAGCGGTGTTTCCTTCACTTACGGTGAGCCCGCTGGTGCAGAACTGACCATCTCCGGTTTCGTTGCTACTTATGGCAACTGGGTAGCGATCTTCAGTGCTGTTTCCATCACCTGTTTCGCCTTCTCTACCACCATCGGATGGGGACTGTACGGATCAAGATGCATTGAATTCCTGTTCGGACCCAGAGTCGTTCGTCCTTTCCTCGTGGTATATTCTTTCGTAGCGATCCTTGGTGCTACACTGGACCTTGGCCTTCTCTGGGATGTAGCCGATACCTTCAACGGTCTCATGGCTATCCCCAACCTGATCGCCCTCTTCGCACTGTCAGGTACAGTCGTGAAGCTGGTGAAAGAATTCTACGCCAAGCCCGTAGAAGAACGATAAATCTGTAAATAAAACCGTGTATCTTTTCGTCGCAGCAGCGTGGATGGCAGGCGTGACGAAATGGTACACGGTTTTTTTTGTTGTATTTCTATTCCATTTATGTTAGGCTGTTGTTTGCTGTTGTCACAGCGCAATGCGTGAGTTCGTGACCTTCCTCACGTAAAACAAAACTAAAGGAGAAAACTCAATATGAAAGACAAAAAGGTATTGTTTCTTGTCCAGTCTGCAATGATCGCTGCCATCTATGTCGTACTGACACTGATGTTCGCACCGATCAGCTTCGGTCCCATCCAGACCAGAATTTCCGAGGCCCTGACCATTCTGCCGTTCTTCACACCGGCTGCTGTTCCGGGACTTTTCGTCGGATGTCTGCTGGGTAACATTTTAGGCGGTGCAGCGCTTCCGGATATCATCTTCGGATCACTCGCTACTCTGCTCGGAGCCGTTATCACTTACATGCTCCGCAACAGAAACCGTTTCTTCGCACCGGTTCCGCCGATCCTTGCGAATGCCATCATCATCCCGTTCGTACTGTACTATGCTTACGGCATGCACAGCCCGATCCCCTACATGATGCTGACTGTTGGTCTTGGTGAAGTACTGACTGCAGGTGTCTTCGGTATGATCCTTCTGTTCGTACTGGATCGTTACAAGGAGCACATCTTCGGCTCCTACGCGCTGCAGAACTGAAACAGAACCTGTTAAATTAAAATCCGCGGTACATGGAATTTGCATTTGTCAGCAAATTCCATGTACCGCGGATTTTTCTTTTCATATGTCAAGCGGCATCTGCTTCATCACTACTTTTCCGAACTCGTCATGCGCAAGGATATTCCTGTGTGTAAAACCGCAGGAAACAGCTGCCTTGACTGCATCTTCGAAGCCGCCGTCCAGAAGTTCCTTCTGATGAGCGTCCGAATTAATGAAGATCTCTCCGCCCATCTCATGAAGTTTCTTAAGCAGGAAATGGTTGGGATAGAAATCTTTCTTGCGCCCTCTGTTATAGGCCCCGCAGTTGATCTCGAAGGGAAGTCCCTGATTTACCAGATGTTCCATCGCTTCGAGCGCATATCCGATATACTTCGGATCACTCTCATCAAGGAAATGCAGGCTGTCGTTGAACCTTGTCACCAGGTCGAAATGTCCTACGAAAGTGCAGTGCGTACGATCATAGACAGATGCTTCCAGCTCATAATAGCTGCGTGCCAGTTTCATATAATCCCCGCCGAACCATTCACCGGCGATCTCCACCAGTCTCTCTTCCGGTCCGTCCACAGATGCTGATCTTTCAGTCGGAAGATCAAGGTAATGTGTTGATCCTATGATATACTCCGCCCCATATGCACAAGATGGATCGTACAGGGTATCCAGCTCTATTCCGGTAAGAATGTCGATTCTGTCCCTGTACTTTTCCTTTAAGGCTTCGATGGTCTGATAATAAACGTCGATATCCATATGTATATCGGTGTCCATATGTCCGGAAAACCCCAGCCGGGTAAAGCCCTTTTTCAGGGCCTCCTCCACCATCTCCTCCGGCGTATTGCTTCCATCGCACAGAACCGTATGTGTATGATAATTTTCTCTGATCATTTTACTTTTCCTTTATACAGGCATGTCATGTTTAGCTTCACGTCTGATCGTAACGAATACTGTGATAAACATAATAAGGACAAACCCCAGGAACAGAACATTCGCCGCAGCAGCCTGTGTCATGGCACACGCATCATAGAAACCATGGAAAAATACTGCTGAGATATAGGCACAGTTCATGTTGAACTTCTTCATGCCTTCATCTCCTCGCTGTGCCCACAGCTTGGCTCTTCCGTAAAAGTATCCCATGAATACCGCGAATGATAAGTGCCCGGGAATAGCGAAGATCGCTCTTGTCGGAGCAACGGCCAATCCATAGTTAAAAACATATCCGATATTCTCCAGCGCAGCGAAACCCAGTGATACAGCGACGGAGTACACAATACCGTCGAAGCGGTAATTGAACTGCGGATTTCTCCACGTTCTCAACTTCAGTGCCAGGAACTTGGTTCCCTCCTCTGCACAGGCAACCACAAGGAACGCAAGAAGAACCACATAGAGCGGTCTGCGTGGGTTCACGAATGAACTAAGCAGCGTCTCACCGATCTCCTCAAGAAATACTGAGAATATTGCTGCTGCGGCGCCTGCAATAACAAGGCTGATGATCAGCCCAACCGGCTCCTTTTCAACTTTATCCTTGCGATAAACACTGATAAGGAGAACAAGTGCCGGCAGCACAGCTGCCAGCACATAGATCACATACATACTTGAAAACAAACCCGAGAGTATAAACATATCCGTCTGCCTCAACTTCTGTAAGTATTTCTGCTGATGCCCTTCTGTCCGATCACCGGATTCCAGTCACAGGTCTGATGTACCCCCATAGGTGCTACATCCAGATTTCCCGGGAAGCCGCACTGTTTAGCTGCAGTTACTGAATCCGCATCGAGTCCTGCTATGGGAAGTACATAGCCAAGATTCTTGGTCGAATTGTAAAACTCTGTTACGTACAGATTGGAGAATGTAGAGATAACAGTCTGTCCCAGCATACCGTGAGCCGCGATCTTCTGATAAAGCTTCTGCATCAATGCCTGTCTCGCTGCCGGTTTCATCGCTGCTTTCTCCTCAGCAGTAAGCGATGAGTTGTAGGTGATCGGGTCATCCCAATAAGCTTTAAGTTCGATATCTGCTATGCATCCGTAACGTTTACAGATCGTCAGGTACTCATCAAGAGTCGGTATCTTATAAGCAATACCTGCGGTAATACCATTACCTTTTACAATATTGAGAGCTCTGACTTCTGCCAGAGTATTTCCTCCGATACGTTTTTTCGCTGTTGTAGTAGCCGTTGTATCCGTAAGAGATGTCAGATTGTGATCATGATAGAGAACAAACTCTCCGTCACTTGTAACCTGAACATCACATTCAATGGAATATGCCCCCGCCAGTGCGGCTTTCTCATATGCCTGAACTGTGTTCTCAGGTGCAAGATCAAGAAGTCCGCGATGTGCATTCCATCTGATGGATCGAATGATAAAATTCTTTACATAGGGGCCGAAGTGACCTACAACGACATTCGTTCCTGCATTATATGCAGAATATCTGCCTCCGGAAACGCCGCCAAGAGAGGGGTTCGTAACTGTATACCAGGCTCCTGTAACCTTAGTCTTGATATCGTCCTCGAAGAGCTGATCCAGACTGACAACAGCATATGAACCGATCTTATTGATCAGTACCACAGATGATGCTGATTTACGTGTCTGTGCCGTTACCGTGACCTTCCACTGGAATGTAAGACAATTCTCATATACAGCGGATACAGTTGCTGTACCCGGGCCCATGGCTTTTATTTTTCCGGTATCTGCCACAGAAACAATGTTCACATCCGATGTGGACCAGACGATATTCCTCTTCTTCCAGTTAGGCATACCTTTCAGCTTAAGTGTTTTACCGGTACTCTGAACCAGCGATAACTCCTTGTCTCCCGACCGTTTCAGATTATAAACCTCTATCTTGATCTTTTTCTTGAAGACCTGCTTCTTTTTGCCCTTTTTTCTTGTGGCGGTAATAGTTATGTAGGCTTTTCCTTTTTTCAGCGCTTTGATCACACCGGATTTCTTGCCTACCTTGATTACACTCTTATTACTGCTCGTAAATCTGTAGGTCACCTTACTGGTATTCGTAAAGGTGATCTTGAGTTTTTCTCCCTTGGCAAGTGTTTTTCTGCCGATATTTGCCTGATACCATGAGGGTTTCGCTGCATTCGCGCTGACAGAAGTACACATAGAAAATGCCAGTACTGCCAGGAGCAGTACCAGCATTCGTACCCATTTTCTTGATGAATGTGACACTTTTTCTCTCCCAATGAATCTGCTTGTAATACTTTTGTAACAATTAAATATTACCATATCCACCGGAATTTGAAAACAGAGAAATCTCGCTGTTCTCTGCTTTTTTGCCTTAAAGACGGAAGACACCTTCTTCACTGATCACACAATCGAAAGTAAGATCATGCGCTTCTACCGGAATATCTTCTCTCATAACTTTTTCCCGACAGATCATGACCTTGGAGTTGATCTTGTTTCTGGAAAAATAAATGTCGTAGAAACCACCTCCGTGTCCAAGTCTTGCTCCTGTATGATTGCAGCTTACACAGGGAATGACAGCCAGATCGATGCTTTCCGGTTTTACGAGCGGTGAATCTTCAGCCGGCTCCAGCAGTCCGTAATAACCGCTTGTCAGCTCATTCAGTCCGCCTATCTGTCTTGCTTCCATGATGCCCTGTCCCACACACAGCGGGACTGCCAGAGTCTTTCCATCAGCCAGTATCTGCTCCAGGAAGGGACTCGTGTTGATCTCCGTCTCATCCCCTACGAAGCAGAACACGGTCTTCGCAGCTGCATATTCAGGCAGAGAAACCAGAAACTGTCTGATCTTTTCATCTGCCTGAAGACAATAACTGCGTTCAAGT
>R21__coassemble_2223_pt1 | contig 11493 bp, 8 predicted proteins | sample R21__metabat2_low_PE_028 | metagenome-assembled genome bin R21
GTCGTTTAGCTTTTCCAATAGGTTAGGGTTTAACATTGATGTTAGGATATGATTTAGTATTCGGTTTTGAAGGTTCATGAATGAAAGGGATCGCACTTCGGTGCGGTCCCTTTCTTATTGTGCCGAACTTAAGAAAAACTTAAGGTCACCTGTCAACCTTAAGAAATAAGTGGATATAGTGCTGTGAGGGATATAAGATGGAGGGGTATAATTATAGCTAAAAAATGAGATAAAGCAGGTAGCAGAAAAACAAGATGGTTAAGGATTCTAGGTTTTATTCAGCTTTTTTCAGGATGGCGATCGTTCTGGTGCTTCAGAATGTCATTACACTCAGCGTTAATCTTGCTGATAACATTATGCTGGGCGCTTACAGTGAGATATCGCTCTCTGGCGTTACTGCGGTCAATCAGATTCAGTTCATCTATCAACAGCTGTTGTCGGCGGCAGGAGAAGGTATCGTTATTCTGGGCAGCCAGTATTTCGGACAGCAGAAGTATGAGCCGATGCGCAAGCTGACGACGATTGCGATGCGCTTCGCACTTGCCTTGTGCATATGTCTGTTCGCACTTGTGTCGCTGTGCCCGCATCTTGTGCTGACAGCTTTTACACCCGATGAGGCCATCATCAGTGAAGGAATGCGCTACATCAACATCATTCGCTTTACCTATGTATTTTTCGCAATTACACAGATTCTGCTTGCGACCCTGCGCAGCCGCGGCATCGTTCGCATTGCACTCGGTCTGTCTGTGTGGGCTCTGATCTGCAATTGCTGCATCAACTATACTCTGATCTACGGTCATTTCGGCGCACCCGAGATGGGAGTTGCCGGTGCTGCAATCGGCACACTCGTTGCTAGAATTACAGAATTGATAATTCTCTGCATCTTTATTATAAGAAGAGACAGCTCCATTCTCACTTCTCTGAAGAAGATCACAGAGACTGATCGCTTGCTTACACGCGACTATTTTAAGGTCGTCTATCCCATTCTTGTGGTCAGCGGCCTGTGGGGCCTGAATACCGCCATGCAGAACATGATCCTTGGACATATGGGCGATGGTACCATCGCGGCAAATAGTGTGGCCTCCAACATGTTCCTTCTTGTAAAATCCATGGCAGTAGGTACATCATCGACCGCAGCCTTCTTTATTGCGAAAACCATCGGAGAGGGCAATGAGCAGCTGCTTAAGAGTTATGCGAAAACCATGCAGGTCCTCTTCGTCCTCGTCGGTCTGTTATCAGGCGCAGCTCTGTTCCTGATCAGGATCCCGATTCTGTCGCTGTACCATCTGTCCCCGGACACTATGAGAATGGCGAATTCCTTCCTGCTCATTTTATGCTTTGTCATTGTCACCATGTCCTACCAGATGCCGACGAATACCGGCATCATAAAGGGCGGCGGGGATACTGTATATGTCATGATCATGGATTTCGTAAGTATCTGGGGAATTGTTATTCCGATCTCATTTGTCATGGCATTTGTTGTGAAGGCATCGCCGATCATAGTGCTCTGCTGTCTGAATGCAGATCAGGTGTTCAAGTGCATACCCGCCTTTATCAAATGTAACTTCGGCCATTGGGCCAAGAAACTGACCCGTTAACATGCGGTACATCAGTCTGAAAGGAAAATATATGTCTAAAAGTATCTATTTTGTGCGACACGGAGAAAGTGAATGGAATGTAGCAGACCGCATCTGCGGAGCCACAGATATCCCGCTGACCGAAAGAGGCCATCAGCAGGCAATCGACACCGGCAGGGAGATTCTGAACCTTGGTATCAAGGCAGATAAGATTCTCTATTCTCCGCTGGCAAGAGCTGCTGAAACTGCAAGACATATTTCCGAGATGACAGGAATTCCCATGCAGGCAGAGCCCAGGCTCACCGAGCAGAATTTCGGCATCTGGGAAGGAACTTCTCCGCGAAATGCAGCAGAATTCAGAGCTGCCAAGCGCCAGTTTATCAATCATTACGGAAGCGGGGAATCCATGTTCCGCATGGCGCAGCGTATCTACAACCTGCTCGATGATCTGGCAGAAGATGACAAGACATATATTCTGGTGGCACATAACGGAATCGCAAGAGTCGTAAAATCATATTTTGAAGACATGACCAATGAAGAGTATGCTGATTTCGGTGTAGCTAACTGCAGCGTAAACGAGTGGAAGTATCCGGCAGCCGGATTAGCCTGCTTTGACCTGGATATGACGCTTCTTGATCATAGTGTCATGGAGATTCCTGCCAGCAGCAAGAAGGCTCTGGAGATCCTGCGTAAGAAGGGATATCTCATCGCACTTTGCACAGGAAGAAACATGGATAATCCGGCCAACCACAAGTACCTGGATGAGATCATGCCGGAAGCGGTGGTTCAGAACAACGGCCAGAAAGTTACATATAAAGGCAGGACCATATACGAAGTCCGCATAGATCGTGAAACTATTGCTCGTGCACTTGAACTGGGGAAAGAACATGGATTTGCAATCGGTGTGACGCTTGATGACCGGGGATATTTTGTCCATCCTGAGATCAACAGGGAGATCGAAGAGCGCACGATCGGAAAGACAACAAGAGAGTATTGCCCTGCTGAATGGCTTCTGGATGAGGAAAAGAACCTGATCGTACACTCGCTTGTTATTCACGGAAGAAGTGCTGAAGAGACCGAAGCGGCAGCAAAACTTGTTGAGGAGAATATGCCGGATCTGAAGTGCATGCTTTTCTCCTCGAATACCGGAGCAGATGTAACGGTGGCAGGCAATTCGAAAGCGCATGCGGTGGAACAGCTGATCAAGGAAGTCGGTGGGGTTCGGAAGGTCGTTGCATTTGGAGATAGTGATAATGATGTGGAACTGCTGGAGATGGCGGATCTGGGAATCGCCATGGGAAATGCATCCGACACAGCGAAGGATGCTGCGGACATGGTGACGGAGCATATCTCAGATCACGGAATTCTGAAAGCGGTTCAGAGCTGGCTGTGAGAGAAAAGCGGTTATTACAAGCAATCATGGCAAACCATGGTGACTGATAGCAAATGTTAGTTAGTGACAGTGCATGCCCGGAATTATAATGGAGACAGTAAAAACATATAATTCTGGGAGGAATGTAACCATGGTAAAGGAAATTGCACATCTGGCTTTTAAAGTAACAGATATGGAAGAAGCTCAGGACTACTATATCAATAAGCTGGGGTTCACCAAGGCATTTGAGATCAAGCGTAAACCTGACGGAAGTGTACCGACTGCGGATGATGTTGTAAAGAACAGCGGAACTTTCGACCGTGATAAAGTATGGATCGTATATATTCAGATCTCTCCGTCTCAGTTCCTTGAGCTGTTCACTCTGGATGAGGGCGAAGAAGCAGGCGGAAAGAATGAGAATCCTGTCGGATATTTCCATCTTGCGCTTCTGGTAGATGATATCCGTGCAACCCGCGAAGAGCTTGTGAGCCGCGGCGTTGAGATCGATGACGAGCCGAAGATGGGAATGGACGGAACATGGCAGATGTGGATCCATGATCCGGACGGCAATAAGATGGAGTACATGCAGTATACAGAAGAGAGCGCACAGATCAAGTATCGCCAGTAAAAAGAATAATCTGTATTGTTATGCAGGAGAGATTGTCGGCAGACAGTCTCTCCTTTTTGTATAGGGAAGAGGAGCGGAAATCGCGCTATGATTAATTTAATCATTTCTTAAGGTCGACAGGTGACATTAAGTTTTTCTTAATGTCAGAAAGGACGGACAAATATGCTTATCGATAGATTAGACCAACATATTCAGCATTTTAATGAGCATGATCTTGAAAGAGATGCATTTATGCTCAAGGGAAAGCTTGCCTCGGAGGGTTACGATTGGTGGTGGCACAGCTTTACGGGAAGAAATGTGCAGACGGGCGAAGAAAAGCCATTTTTCGTGGAGTTTTTTACCATCAATCCTGAACTGGCACAGGACGAACCGGTGCTGGGCCAGCTTCCGGCCAACAAGGAAGCCGGGAAGAAACCGTCCTACGTGATGGTCAAGGCGGGATGCTGGGGCGAAGGCAAATGTCAGCTCCACCGTTTCTTTGCGTGGAAAGATGTTGTGATACATCAGGAAGCTCCGTTCTCGGTTCGTGCTGACGACTGCATGTGCTCAGAAACCAGTCTTTTTGGCAGCATCAGCATCTCGGACGAAGAAGCTGAAGAACATCCGGAGTGGATGTGCGATGCGGGAAGCATGACCTGGAATCTGAAGGTAGATAAGAAGATCGCATTTAATGTAGGACTGGGTGCAAGCAGACCCATGAGAGATGCAGATGCTTTCCAGATGTACTGGCATGCGGAAGGTATGAAGACTGAATATAGCGGAGAGGTGACCATCAACGGAGAAAAGTATCTGGTAACACCCGAAACTTGCTATGGTTATGCAGATAAAAACTGGGGAAGTGACTTTACATCTCCCTGGGTATGGCTCAGTTCCAACAATCTATATAGCAAGATCACCGGCGAACAGCTGAAAAACTCAGTATTCGACATAGGTGGAGGAAGACCCAAGGTGTTCAACGTAGCTCTTGACCGAAGACTTCTGGGAGTCATGTACCATGAAGGAGAAGAGTTTGATTTTAATTTCTCGAAGGTACTGCTTGATGTTAAGACCAGATTCGAATTCAGCGAGACGGAAGAAGAAGTATTCTGGCATGTAACGCAGGAGAATCTGCATGCTGTTATGGATACGAAGATACGCTGCAGGAAGAAGGATATGCTGTTCGTAAACTATGAAGCACCGAATGGAGAGAAGCGCTACAGCAGACTGTGGAACGGCGGTAACGGAGAGGGAGAGATCCTTCTATATAGAAGAAACGGACGTGCACTGGACCTGATTGATGAAATTATGGCAACTCATGTGGGCTGCGAATACGGAGAGTATGATGCGTAGTAATAAGTGCTAAAAACAGGTTTAAAAGATGAACAAAATTAGAGGTAATGATTTGTTTAGTATTCAGAATTGACGATTTAATTCGTCGAGTTATATAATTTGTTCATGCGATAAACCGTTTTATCAGAGCAAAAAGAATGGTGATTAATAGATGAAGACAACAATTAAGGATGTAGCTAAAGCAGCAGACATATCTATTACCGCCGTTTCACAGGTGCTGAATGGAAAGCCATGCAGAATCTCAGAAGAGAAGCGTGAACTCATAGTGAGAATGGCGAAGGAATTACATTATCAGCCCAATCGTAATGCTGTTGCACTGGCAACGAACCAGACTAAGGTCATAGGTGTCATTCTGAATGATATCAGCAATACCTACTTCGCGGAATTCGCGAAGGGAGCGCAGGATATCGCGACACAGAACGGCTACCAGATTCTGCTTGTAAACCTCAGAAACAGATGGGGAAAATCTGTGGAGTTCGCCAGAGTTCTCGGCTTTGATAATACGGATGGATTGATTCTTACAAGGGATATCGATACACCCGAGCTGGAACAGTATATGAACAGTTATTATTACGACAGGAAGAAACCTGTTGCGAACGCCGGCAATGGTGAAAAGATGTTCCCTTGCGGAAATATTATATTTGACAATGAATTAGGCGGTTATATCGCCACCAAGCATCTGATCGACAACGGACACCGCGTTATCGGATGCCTCACAGGACATGATCTTACCCCTTCTTCCAGATTAAACGGATACAAGAAGGCACTGGAAGAGGCAGGAATTCCCTACGATGAGGAGCTGGTCAAGTCCGGTGACTACCATCAGGAACCGGCGGAACTCCTGGCTAAGGAATTCTATGATAAAGGAGCCACAGCCATATTTGCATTCAACGATCTGATGGCATACGGTGTCTACCGCATGGCCAAGCACAATTCCCTGAAGATCGGTGAAGACATCTCGGTAGTCGGCTTCGATGACCTGGAATTTTCCGAGTATCTGTCGGTACCGCTTACATCGGTAAAACAGCCCGCATACGACATGGGTGCAGCAAGCTGCAGGACCCTGCTTGAGATGCTGGATAACAGCTGTCAGAAAGCAGATAACGTGTACTTCGAACCTGTGCTGGTCCAGAGGGCAAGCGTAAAAAGATTGAGTTGAAAACTCTTTCTTTTTAAGCACGATAAAACGCTTTATCAAGTGTAAAACATTCTAAACAAGATAGAACATAACATGAAAGCTGAGCCGAAAATGCAGCTTCGTGTATATGATAAAACGCTTTACCAAGTAGAAAGGAACAAAAAGATGAAGGTTTTTTGTGAATATCTTACAAACCCTATTGGCCTCGACATGGCGCATCCCAGATTCTCCTGGATCGTTGAGGAAGACAGCACCAGTCAGGTGGCTTATCAGATCTCTGTCTGTGACAGCCTGGGCGACGAGGTATGGAATACAGGAAAAGTGGAAAGCAATGAGACACTGGGCGTTGCTTACCATGGAGAAGAATTGAAGACTGCCGGTACATATCATTACATGGTAAGAGTGTGGTGCAAGTCCGGTAAGGTCGTTGAAAGTAAACTTGCGAACTTCACAATGGGCATTCTGGAAACTCCGGTATGGCATGCACCGTGGATCGGCGGCCCCGGCATGGAGGATTATGCATTCCTTTTCCGCACAGAGTTCGAAGCAGGTGCTGATCTGAGAAACGCATATGCATATGTCATCAGCCCTAACTATTATGTACTGTTTATGAACGGTGAGAGATGCAGCCAGGATCTTCTGCAGAATGCGAATACAGATCCGAACAAGACTCTGCTGTATGCATCTTATCCGGTTACTTCTATTGTAAAAGAAGGAAAGAACGCGATCGGCGTTGAGCTGGGCAACGGCTGGGGAGCACTTCAGCTTGGACGTACAGGTGTAGGCCTCGGGGAACATCTCTTCTCCCTTCAGCTCAGACTTGAATATGCAGATGGAAGAGTAGAGTGGGTAGACAGTGATCCCAACAACTGGTCATATACGAAACAGGCACCGCTGAAAGAGAACAGTATCTATCAGGGTGAGCGCTACGATGCAAGAGATGAAGTAGCAGGCTGGGATGAAGCAGATTTCGACTGCGCAGCTTCAGGAGTAAAGTGGTGCGAATGCGTAGAATTCGAGCCGACCGAAGGCGTAGTAAAGGCTCAGTATCTTGAGCCGATCAGAGTTGTCAGAGAGATGAAGCCCATCGCAGTATATCCGCATGAAGATGGAAGCTACACCTTCGATATGGGACAGAACTTCGCCGGCTGGGCAAGACTCACCGTGTCAGGTCCTGCGGGAACAGAAGTAAAACTTGCATATTCCGAGCTGGAATATGCCGACCATACCATCAACCAGATGAGCCTCAGACATATGCGTGCAACCGACACATACGTCCTGAAAGGCGAGGGAGTCGAGACTTACAGCCCGGATTTCACTTTCCACGGCTTCAGATATGTTCAGGTCTACGGACTTCCGGCAGAGCCGACTGAGGAGACGATCGTCGGATGTGTGGTAAGATCTGCCGTTGAACGTGTCGGATCCTTCAGCTGCGACAACGAGCTGATCAACAAGCTGCAGAGCAACATCTGCTGGACAGAGGAGAGCAATCTCCACAGCCTGCCGACAGACTGCCCGCAGCGAGACGAGCGCCTGGGCTGGATCAACGACATGACAGTCCGCAATGAATGCGCTATGTACAACTATCGCCTGGATGCCCTTTATACCAAGTGGCTGAGAGATATCAGAGACACCCAGGGCAAGGTGACAGGTGCCATCTCCGACACCGCTCCGATGCGCGTATTCGGATGTCGTCCGGCTGACCCGGTAGGCGGATCCCTGACCCTGCTTCCCTGGAACATGTACCTGCACTATGGCGACGTACGTGTTATCGAAGAGAACTACGAGGCAAATAAAAAGTGGCTCGGTTACATAGAGAGAAACAGCACAGACTACATCGTTCGCTGGTCCCACATGGGTGACTGGGCTGCACCGATCGGTGACAATGATGCAGGCAGCATCGGCGGCGGAGCAGTTTCCGTTGTGACACCGACCATCATGGTTGCAACTGCTTACTTCGCATATTTGAGCCGTCTGATGGCAGATATGGCTGAGCTGATCGGCAAGACGAAGGATGCGGACTACTATACAGAACTTGCAGTAAAGATCAAGGACGCTTTCCTCAGACATTTCTACAATGCAGAAGAAAAGTATGTATGTGCTAACAGCCAGGGTGCGAACACCATCGCCCTTTACATGGAAATGATCCCGGAGGAAGACCGCAAGGCAGTCTTCGAGAACCTGGTCAAGGATATCGTAGAGACACATAACTATCATCTGAGCACAGGAAACATGTGCAGCCGTTACCTCATCGAGATCCTTCTGGAAAACGGATATGAAGATGTTGCATACAAGCTTCTTACACAGACCTCATATCCCAGCTGGGGTTATGAGATCGGAAAAGGAGCAACAACTATCTGGGAAAGATGGGAAGAAGTTGTGGATTACGATGATCCGCTGAGCATGATGGCTTCCTATAACCATCCGATGTATGGTGCAGTAGGCGTCAGCTTCTATCGCTATCTGGCAGGTATCAGAACAGACGGCAGCGCAGGCTTCGAGAAGTTCCTTGTGAAACCGGTACTTCCGACAGAGATGCATCATGCGCAGGCAAGTGTCGAGACCATGAGAGGAACCATCAGCAGCAGCTGGACGAATAAAGACGGCAAGCTGAGCATGGAGATCAAGGTTCCGTTCAACTGCAGAGCTACGATCTGTATCCCGACATCTGCAGCAGGTACACAGTTCAGCAACATCACCATGAACGGTACAGCTGTTATGGCAGCAGGTGCAGCACAGGAAACTGTGAATGAAGAGGATGGATATCTTGTGATCGGTGTTAAGGCCGGAACCTACGAAATTGAGTGTGCTTGAGTTTATGACTAACTATATGAGAGGGTGAAGGGTGTGAACAGAGAGGACGCAAAGATTTGGTTTGATCATATCAGCATGGAGTTCCCCGGAGTACTCGCAGTGGACGATGTATCATTCGGAGTTATGCCCGGTGTTGTCCATGTCATGATGGGCGAAAACGGCGCGGGAAAATCCACACTGATGAAAGTATTGAATGGGGTCAATACACCGTCAGCCGGAAAGATCTTTATCTCCGGAAAAGAGCGTCATTTCTCATCGGCAATGGATGCCAAGAGACATGGCGTAGCCATGATCTACCAGGAGCTCAGTTATATTCCTGATATGACCGTTGAAAGATATCTGATGCTCTGCAATGAGCCGCATAAGGGTATATTCATCGACTGGAAGGGTGTTTCGGCAGAGGCAGAGCAGATTCTGAAGGACGAAGGTCTGGATTACGATCCGAAGACCAAGCTGAAGGAACTCAGCGTTTCGGATATTCAGATTCTGGAGATCATAAAAAGTACCAGAAGCGATAATATTGACATTCTGATCATGGACGAGCCTACCTCCGCGCTTACAGAGGAGGAGGTAGAGAGGCTTTTCCTGAAGATCCGCGATCTGAAGGAGAAGGGGGTAACGATCCTCTACATCTCCCACAAGATGGATGAGATCTTCCGCATTGCAGACTACATCACCGTCATGAGAGACGGAAAGGAGATCAAGACCGGACCGGCATCAGAGTTCGATGAAAACTCACTGGTAGCCATGATGGTAGGAAGAGAGATCTCCAACGTATATCCCAAGGAAGAAGTTCCTATCGGAGATGTTGTACTGGAAGTGGAGGGACTGAATTCCGATTTTAACCGTCTGCACGATATCAACTTCAATGTTAAGGCAGGCGAGATCGTCGGACTGGGCGGACTTATGGGAGCCGGCAGAAGTGAGACAGCGAGAGCTGTCTTCGGTATCGACAAGTTCGACAGCGGTAAGATCAAGGTAAACGGAAAAGAGATCAAGGTAACGAAAGTGCAGGATGCCATTAATGCAGGCATTACCATGGCAACAGAAGACCGCAGACGACTTGGTCTGGTACTGGTCAGAGATATTAAAGAGAACATCTCTCTTTCAAGCCATAAGGCTATCTCGAAAGCTACTTTCATCAACATGAAAACAGAAGCGAAGATGACCCAGACCTACTTCGACAGAATGGGAGTCAGAGCACCGGGAACCTCATATGCAGCAGGTACCCTTTCAGGTGGTAACCAGCAGAAGGTGGTTCTTGCCAAGTGCCTGATGACAGATGCGAAGGTACTCATCCTGGATGAGCCCACGCGAGGTATCGATGTAGGTGCTAAGTGGGAGATCTATAAGCTGATGGTTGAACTGGCACGCAGAGGCATGGTGATCATCATGATCTCCTCGGAGCTTCCCGAATTCATCGGAATGTGCGACAGAGCTTACATCATGTACAACGGACGAATCGTCGATGAACTGAGCCGCGACCAGCTGACTCAGGAAAATGTAGTAAAACTGGCTGCCGGAGGAAAACTGTAAAATGGAAAAGTCGAAAGCAAAACAGATATTTGATAAACTGACCCGCAGATATGGCATCTTCGTCATTTTCATTATTCTGTTAATAGTAGGAAGCATCATCTCCCCCTACTTTATCAGGGTCAAGAACGTAACGAACGTACTCAGACAGATCTCAGTAACAGGTATCCTTGCACTGGCTGAGATGATCCTGATCATTTCAGGACAGATCGATCTGTCACTCGGCTCTGTAGTAGCGCTGAGCGGTATGTTCTCTGTAAGTGCCTACCTGGCAACAGGCGTACTTGCAATCGGTGTTATCGTAGCAATTCTTGTCAGCGTATGCTGCCTCAGCATCAGCGGTGTGCTGGTAGCTAAGATCAACCTGCCGGCCTTTATCGCAACCATGGCAATGGACTACATCGCCAGAGGTATCTGCTATATTTACACAGGCGGTCAGGCAACATATGAGATCGGAAACTATTCCGTTATCTCAACCTCTTATATCGGACCCGTTCCGCTTCCGGTATATATTTTCTTCGGTTTCGCCATCATTATTGCGATCATCATGAACAGAACCACCATCGGAAGAGACATCTTCGCAGTGGGCGGCAATAATGCAGCGGCAAATGCTTCAGGCATCAACGTAAGTACCACCATTATCAAGACATTTGCAATTGCGGGAGTTCTTACAGGTGTTGCAGCGGTACTTCAGATCGCACGAGTTAACTCAGCGATCCCGGATACAGCTATGAACTATCACGGTGATGCGATCGCTTCAGCGATCATCGGCGGAACAAGTTTCTCAGGCGGTGTAGGTACCGTATTCGGATGTCTGGTCGGTTCAGCAATCATGGGCTTCCTGACCAACCTTCTTAACCTGGGTGGCCTTGACTCTTACATCCAGATGGTAACCAAGCGGGCAATCATCATCGGCGCACTGGCTGTTGACCTGTCCGGTAAGAATAAGAAGATCAAGAGAAAGAAATGACTGTATTTTGCGGAAGGAGAAGCCGCAATGCAGATATAGCTGTAGGAATAAGTGGCCACATTTCTACAGCAGGCAAAAAACTAATGTATAAGTTTTGAGGAGGAAAATGTAATGAAGAAAAAAATGCTTGGT
>R21__coassemble_2278_pt1 | contig 11261 bp, 5 predicted proteins | sample R21__metabat2_low_PE_028 | metagenome-assembled genome bin R21
CCACTCAGCTGCATCGTAAACGACCTGCGGAACCTTCAGATAAGATCTCCAGTCATCAATATCCTTGATAACGATGGTATCCGGTTTATGTACCGGGAAGGGGCCCGGAGTACCTTCCGGCCAGGACTTGATAACGCCCCATGCGTTCTTTACATTCAGCTCACCGTACTTGGGGTTGGGGTTTCTCATACCGAACGGTGAACCCATTACAAGGCCCAGTGCCTCATAACCGTTTACGAAACGATCCGGATGTCCTCCGACCTTCATAGTCTCGAGCATATTCTCTCTTTTAGTTAACATAACATTTCCTCCATATCTTTATATCAGTGCATGAGCTGTCCAAGCGTTTCGGCCGGACAGCCCATGCTGTAAAACCTTGTTTAATAATTAAGCTATTCCCTTAGCTGCAAGATCTTTCTGGCACTGAAGGATCTTTTCCTTGGTCAGTCTGAAGCCGAAGATCAGGAGCAGTGCGCCGACTGCACAGAAGATAGCCGGTACAAGTGCGAATGCGATGGTCATTCCCTGACGAGCTGTTCCTTCAAGAACAACACCGCTCTGCCAGCCTACTGATGCCAGGCAGATGGCAACGATGGTACCACGCAGGAATACAGCAACCTTCAGCGGAAGATTCTGCAGACCCATGATCCAGCCTGCTGCGTTCTTGCCGGTCTTCCATGTTGTGTAAGTTACGGTATCAGCATACTGAGCCGGTGAAGCTGCAAATGCCAGACCATAGAAGAACTGTGCGCAGGACATAAATGTGATGACCATTGTCGGATTAGCATAGTTCACATAGATCAGATACAGGAAAATTGCCATTCCGATGTAGGATGCGATCATAACGGTTCTGGAGGAAAGTGCTTTAGCCAGATATCTCATTACGAATGCACCAACGATAGCTGCGAGTGTGATAGAAAGCATATATCCGGTCATAAGTCCCGGGTTACCTGCTGCGTCACGGAAGTAGTAGATTGCTGCTGCGCCGGTAACGAACTTTACGCACCATTTTGCCAGGTCAGCAAGCATAAGGATCATAAGCTGCGGATTCGCGAACAGAGATCTGAACATATCCGGAACAGATATCTTGTTAGCCTGTGCTCTCTTAGCTGTTTCAGCTGTCTCGATTTCTTCATATCCATCGGTCATCTTAAAGTGAGCGAAGTAACCTGCAACCATCAGGATACCTAAGCAGAATGCTGTTGCTGCGAACTGATTCTTCTCACCAACAACACCTGCAAGTACAGTTGCGAACGGAAGTCCCATGTATGAGAACAGAAGTCCGCCGATATTGTTCCATGTAGCACGTGAAGAAGCCAGTGTTGCCTTATCGTCCGGTGTCTTACCTACTACAGAAACCATGGTAGCGTTAGCTACATAAGCCAGGTTCCAGAGAATGTGGGATACAACTGCTGCGATAATGATCAGAACAGCTGAAAGCATCTCATTATCTGAGAAACGAATGAACTGAAGTGCGAAGATAAACGGTACGATCCACGGTGTAAGTACCAGCCATGAACGATATCTGCCCCACTTCTTAGCCTTGGTTCCGTTCATGATACCGCCGTAGATCCAGGACAGGCATGCATCAATGATGGAGAATACTGAGTTGATCATACCTGCGATCGCCGGTGCGAAACCTGCCAGGTCAGTCAGGAATGTCATGAAGTAGAATGTCTCAACATTACTCATGAGTACGAAACCTGCATCGCCGACACCGAAGAAATACTTCAGTGCGTTCGTCAGCCTCTTCGGCTGCTTACCATTGTTACTGTTTTCTGCCATGTTACAATTACCTCCCTTTCAAAATAAGTTAATCCTTTTATATGTTAACCCTCCTCCACTAGAGAGCTACAATCCGTTTGGTAATTATATCTAACTAAAAATTAGCATTCCGCTAAAGTGCTGTCAATTAGCACAATGATTTTCCACATTAAAACGGTTTAGCCTATTTACGTTCCTCATTTTTGAGGATATACTGGGCTTAGATAAGTAAAAAAAGTCCTGTTTATCTTACTTAAGATTGACAGGTGACCTTAAGTTTTTCTTAAGAAGGCTAATTTACCGGAAAATGCGTGAAAACGGAGACAATGATTATGGTTGAAGCAGCTGTTTTTCCATCTGTCACGAACATGAATGAGATCGGCACGGGGGCAGGACCGGAGGTTCTGACCGGCGATGCGCTGCTTCTGAGCATGCGCATGATCACGGATGCGCTGGATGACAGGAATATTCCTTATTCTGAAGGAAACATTTCCGCTGTCCCTCATCTGAAAGGGGTCCGTCTGTACGACGGCTATACGCAGGTATCGGATCCTGATTATCTCTACTATCTTCCTGCAGGAATGGCAGCGAGTTTTCCCGTGGACACTCTGAGTTATATCACGACAGAAGATCTGGATGGAGCTGCACCGCATATCATCCGGGTCATACAGGAACCTATGTCCCTGTTCAACCTGCTGCTGGTTGTCTTTCAGCGCTACCATGCTTTCGAGACCAGAATAAACGACATCATTGCAGGCGGCGGTACCCTGGATGACCTGTGCCTTGTGGGCTATGATTTCTTCCACAATCCCATGTACATCCATGACAGGTACTTTTCCATCATCTCCATGCCCTGCTGGGTCCAGGGTATGCTGCAGTTCGAGTACAACGAGCAGACCGGGCGTTACAACATCCCCCTGGCTCTGATCGAAGATTTCAAGTTCAACAGCAGCTACCATGACACCCTGCTGAAAAAGGAGGCTTCCATCTGGGGTACCGACCAGTATCCTTACGGCATGCGAAGTATGTACGTCAATCTCTGGGACGGAGATGTCTACAGAGGCCGTCTTCTCATCAACGAGGTCAAGACTCCGTTCACACGCGGTCAGTTCGCTGCTGCCGAATTTCTGGGACGTAAGATCACAGCCTTCATCCGCCTTCACAGCGAGACCGGATCATTCCATCAGAAAAGCCACGAGAACACGATCCGCTCCCTCCTGACCCAGGGCACGGCAAATGCTTCGGACGTAACCGCCTTTCTGACAAGTGTCAGCTGGCGGGACAACGATACCTTCGTCTGCCTGCGTATCCAGAGCCAGACTCCTGACACAGGTATTACTTCCGACAGTATTCTTCGAAGCCGTCTGCAGGCTGAACTTCCCCATACTGTTTCATTCTTCCATGAGGAAGGTATCTGCCTTCTTACAAATGTATCGAAGAATCATCTCCGCATAGGTGACATCAGCCACATCCTCTCTCCGATCGCCAGAGATTGCCTGCTCTACGTCGGCATCTCCACCCCGGTCAAGGATCTCTATGCTCTGCACTACGCTTTCCTGCAGGCAGAGGCAGCGCTGGATATAACCGCAAGAAAAAAGGACATGCACTGGGTGCTGTCCTTCGATAATTGCGCGCTTGATTATATGGGAAACCATATCAATTCCGAGCTTCCGGATCTCTACCTTGTCAGCAGTCCGCTGCTCTACCTTCAGGCCTGGGATCATGAGCATGGTACAGAATATCTGATGACGCTTCGTGTCTACCTTGAGGAAGAACAGAGTATTCCGCGCTCTTCCGCCAGACTGATCATACACAGAACGACCCTGCTCTATCGTCTCAGCAAGATCAAGGCACTGGTAAGTATCGATCTGGGGGATCCGGATACAAGGCTGCATCTGCTGATATCCTTCAGATTGCTGGAGAGAAGCATGAAGACACCGGAGACACCGGATATCCACAACTAAAAACAGGGCTGCCGCTTATGCGACAGCCCTTTGTCTTGACTTACTGCACTTCGAAGTGCATCAGCATCGATCCATAGAAATTCATATCAAGTCCTGCATCCGTACAGATGAACACATACGGTGTTCCGTCCAGATAGTTCATTACGAATGCATCCTTCTCCCCATCATCCGTCTGAACTTTTCCGTAAGTCCAGCTCAGTCCCGGAACAGGTGTGCCTACGAGAACGAATTCTGCTGTTCCATCCTGATGGAAGGTTACGGCGTACTCTCCGCCGCCCAGTGCACTTGCCTGTATTGTGACTCCGCTGTCTACGATGTCAGCACTGGTGCAGACATATTTGACTTCAAGGCGCTCAGTTGGAGCCTGACCTTCCTCAACACTCACTTCTGCTGCTTCTGTTTCCGGTGCCGCCGGGTCAGTTTCCGGTACGGCAGCTTCCGTTTCAGGCATGGTAACTTCCGTCGACTCGATCGTCATAGTCTCGGTCTCCGGAGCGGGTGCCGGAGCCGGTGTCGGTATTCCTTCTGCAGCTGCCTCTGCTGCATGTGCTGTTCCTCCAAGCAGGGCATCTATATCAGGCATCTCCGGAGTTTCAGGTACAGAACAAGCTTCCCTGTGAACGTTAGCCGGATCGGTGACCGGTCCAAGATTTCCTGCACACCACTTGTTATAGAAGTTCTGTGCTTCTTCGTCAGTCGCTTCCGGCGGAATGACTACAACTGTTCCGATGTCGATCATGCAGCCTGTTCCATTTGAGGCATCCATGCCTTCAACGGATGTAGTCTCGAAGCAGAGCTTCTTGATCTGTTCACAGCCGCCTATGCAGCTCGTGATCATCTGTTCCAGACTTCCTCTTACATGAAGCTCTTCCAGCTGACTGCAGTGTGAAAATGCTGCATTCGCAATCATCTTGGCATCTGCAATGAATGTCTTTATACCGCTGAAATTGAAGCAGCTTTCGCCTATTCGATCCAGGGTTCCCGGATACCAGACATTTTCCAGTGATCTGCAATCGTCGAACAGCCAGTTATCAAGCTGTTTCACCGGATTTACGAAGATGACATTCTTCAGATTTCTGCATGTTGCGAATACGCCTCTTCCTGTTGTTTCAAGCGGTGCGTAGCATACACACGTTTCAAGCTGCTGACAGTAACCGAATGCATTGTCTTCAATAACCGTAACCGTTTCCGGAATGACGACAGTGCGCATATGCGTCCAGCTTGTCTCGTTCGTAGTCATTTCTGTGTCTGTATAATCTCTGCAGGATTCGAAGCAGTTGTAGGAAATTCCTGTGACGGCCACTCCTCCTACGCTCCTCGGGATCACTACATTTTCATCCGGACCCTTGTATTCCTTCAGCATACCTGTATCTGCATCAACCACGAAATACTCTTCCGGAGTTGCCTCATAAGGCATCTTCACGAAGCTGCTCTCTTCGCTCACACGGCACAGCTTGTCATACCACGGGAATGCAAGCGCTTCGGTCCAGGCTGCTACCTGTTCATCGCTGGCTGCATCGCTGATGCGAATATTCTCGCTGCCTACTGCCGGAATTGCAGAAGCATCTGCCGGGACTGATGCAGGGATAACGAAGCTGCTGATAGCGGTTCCATCCCATGCGCCAGCCCCGATAGCTGTCACTGCATCCGTCAGGTTGACTGCTGCCAGTGAAGCACAATCTGCAAATGCACCGGCTCCGATAGACGTTACAGACTCTGGGAATGTAACTTCCGTAATAGCTGTTCCCTCAAATGCACCTGCCCCGATATCTGTCAAAGTCTCAGGCAGGGCGAGCTCTGTGATACCGGTGCCTGCGAAGGATCTGTCGCCGACTGATACATTTGCCGAAAGGTCGATGGAGGTAATTCCGGTATTCTCGAAGGTGCGGGCAGGAATTGCTCCGCTTCCTAGTTTAACTTCCTTCAGGTTCGTTAAACCTGCGAAAGTACCTTCCGGAAGTGCTGACATATCACAATCGATGGTAACCTTCTCAAGACCGGTGCAGCCCTCGAAGGCTCCTGCGCCGATACTTGTCACAGACTCGGGAAGCGTCAGCTCAGTCAGTCCGGTACAATTGCGGAATGCACCGTCACCTATGGTGGTGACTGAGTCGAAGAGGTCGACCTTCTCTAGTGCACTGTCTGCAAATGCTTCAGCACCGATGTAAGTCAGCTCATCATTGTAGCATACAGCGAAATACTTAACTGTCTGATTGCCCTTCAGGGCCCCATCGGCAACACCTGTTACCGGTAAATAGTTGCTATTTTCCAGACTGTAGTTATCATAGGGTCTGATATTCGTCTGGTCACCCTCGTATGCTGCGAAATAAACTGTATCTGTTCCATCCGGGTTCCGGATATAATCCCCCTCCTGGTTCTGAGCATAATCTACATCCGGGTTCTGAATTCTCCATACGCGGCAGGAAAGTCCCAGATCGTCTATCTTGGACTGCAGATCCAGCATATCCTGCTTGGTTGCATGAGTATAGAGATCAATATCCGCCAGATTATAGCACTCTTCAAATGCAGTGGGATCTATCTCCGGTACCTTCTCACTAGGTATTAAAGCATAATTGAAAGAACAGTCGGAGAACGCTCCCGGTCCCAGATATTCTATGGTTGAGGGAAGGTAGAGTTCCTCAACGTTATAAGCCTGCTTAAATGCATTCGCTTCTATTCTCTTCAATCCTTCCGGGAAGACAACATTGCCCGACAGATAGTTGGAATAAAATGCATCACTGCCTATGCTCTCAAGGCTTTCCGGCCACTCAATGTCTGATCCGTGATAGGCGTTATAGAAGGCTCTCGGACCTATCTCCTTTACGGTCGAAGGCAATTTTACATAGAGCAGATACTGCGCCAGGTCAAATGAGCTTTCTCCTATGGTCGTTACCCCTTCGGGCAGTGTGACATATGCCAGATAAAAATGCATCTCGAATACATTAGGTCCGATTCCGGTAACCTTGATTCCGTTAAGCTCCTCCGGAATGTCGAGGCGAACATTATATCCGTTGTACTCTGTTATCATTCCGCTTTCATCAATAACCAGGTTGTCATTGTCATAGACCGGTTCGCGCGGGATCGCGTTCTGTCCTGACGGCTGTACGATGATATCATTGTCATTCTGTGCAAATACCGCCTGATATGCCTCCAGCTGATCATCCGGTACGTATACCACACAATCTGTCGGCAGCCAGTTGACAGCATTCGGTGCTATGACCGGACACTCTCCCAGGAATGTGATCTTCATCAGTGCGTCATCCGAACTGAAGGAGTAATCCTCGATCACTGCTACCTGCGCCGGTATAGTGACCTCAGCAAGCTGGTCATTCCTCATGAAACACTGCGGTCCGATCGCCATCAGGCTGTCAGGCAATGTTACGCTTATCATATTCGGATTGTAGGAACAGCATCCGCTTCCCATCGCTTCTGTCGTTCCTGACAGCTTTATAGATGTGATCGCATCAGAATTGCTCAGGGTATTGTAGGTCATAAAGGTGACCGGACATCCCTGAATCTGTTCGGGTACTGCGACATCTCCACCGGCTCCTTCGTAGCCTTTCAGAAACCAGTATTCGGTATCGAAGGTCCATACGCTCTCATCTTCTGCGTGCACCATAAACGACATGCTCATACAAAGCATGAACACTGTCACGATCAGTGACAGCCCTCTGTATTTTCTCTTCATCTCGCTCTCCCTTCTTTAATCAGTCTTTTTGATTGCGTATTTTCACGAAACATCTCTTTAGTACAAATATCTTACATTCTGATAATTAATATTTCAATATGTCATATTTCTGAATATTTACAAAGATCATATAAAAGGGACCTGCACACATGATGTATGTACAGATCCCTATATGTCATTATATTATGCGATCATGGATGCAGGAAACAGGATCACTGCAAATACTCCGGCGATCAGTATCGACAGAACCATTCTCTCGAACCAGATAATACACAGGTCGCTGAACTTGACCGGTATATCCGTTGCCATCAGGCAGGGCACAAAGCTTGCCAGGAAGATAATGGATGATACCGGAAGGACTGCCATCAGATAGCGAAGACGCAGACTCCAGGTGCCGGCTGCAACCAGCAGCGCCGGAACTGTTACTTCAACGAATGAGATGACCGATCCCTTCGAAGCCACCGCAAGTTCCTCTCCTCTGAAACCGAAGAGCATGAACAGCGGTCTGAAGATGTATCCGATCCATGTGATGATCGGTGTATAGGTAAAACATACGACACCGACAGTTGCGAAGAAGGCAGTACCGCTTGCAACTGTTCCCAATACGCCCAGTGTTTCATGAGATATGTAAGCTATTCGCTTGATCAGACTCTCCTGCTTCTCCGCCAGTTCCAGTGCCTCCTCAAATGCTCTGCGAATAAGATGATCCTTCACAGGCACTTCCGGGTTCGGCGTTACGCCTTCATAAAAAGTATCAGGTATGGTGCGCAGGGGTCTGATACGAACTCCGACCAGCGTAACCAGCAGGGTGATCAAAAATGCTGTCCAGAAATAAAGGTTCCAATAGTTTTTGCCCCAGAGCGATTCATTTGTCAGACCGGTATTGTTGGCGAGTGCCATAAGGAAACCTACAGATACGGTTGAAAGACTGCTTCCGATGACTACTGCTTCTCTCTCAGACATCTTGCCGGTCTTATACTGATCATTGACTGCGATGTGCCCCACGGAGAAGTTGCCCAGGAAGGCAGAGATAGTGATTACCGCAGACCGGCCGGGCAGATGAAAGATCGGGCGCATGATGGGGCGTGTCAGGACGCCGAAGAATTCAACCAGACCATAGTCTACCAGCAGGGGGAGGAACAGCGATGCCACGGGGATGCTGATGCAGATGGTGACGAGAATATTCGCCATGATGAACGCTGCTATGCTCTTTTCTCCCAGAGATGCAACCGGATCGAAGAACCAGCCCATCCAGGACGGATGAATGCTGAAGTAGATATCCAGTATGATCATGCACAGAAGGCAGAAACCGATGATCTTGAATACGGCGAACGCTGCAGCAACCTTAGTCGTTCCCCAGAACTTTTTTGGTCTAAGCAGAAACAGATCAACGATGCTGTAGACACCGATGCACCACACCACGAAAGGCATAGCTTTAAAGCTGCCTGTGTACAAGGCTGCCTTTACGAAGTTGGTGAAATGAGATACCAGTACATTCGACTGGGCACCGACCTGCCCCCAGTGCCATGGTCCTATGTTGATCTGATATGCAGGCAGATCGAAATTGATGAAAAATGCAAATACTCCTACAGCGGAAAACACGATAAATTTCAGCCATACACCCAGCGAATACTTCTTCTCCTCCATTCTCCCTCTCCTTATCCTTGTAATTGACAGTCTGAATATTTCTCACGGCCACAGACTTTTGTCTAACTATTATAATCGAACATTATCATCTGCGTATTTTACTGTCAATTAGCACAATTTATTTCCACACTTTCATCAATTGAGCAGAGCTTCTTACACATTTTTGAGGATGCCATAAACTTAAGAAAGCCTTAAGGTCACCTGTCGACCTTAAGACTTTCTTAATTAGAAGTATTGTCTGTACCATTCCAGGAAACTGTAGATCGTCCATATCTTTCTGGAACAGTCTGTTTTTCCGCTGCTATGAAGCTGAAGCAGCCTCATAAGCTCCCGTCTATCGAAGAAGGATCTGGCTGTCTCACTCTTGAATGCCTGTGACACCGTACTCTTCCACGGTTCTTGATGCTGCCATATTCTGATCGGAACAGGGAAGCCCAGTTTCTTGCGTCTTGCATCATCTACTGAAACGTAACCGGCTGCTGTCCTTCGAAATGCATTCTTGGTCTCATGGCCGGAGATCTTCTGGCCTGTATTCAGGCTTCGTGCAACAGAATAAACCTCCCGGTCCAGATAAGGCACTCTGCATTCCAGAGAGTGTGCCATGCTCATCTTGTCCGCCTTCAGAAGGATATCTCCCCATAGCCAGTAGTTCATATCGATCTCCTGCATCCGGCTGATATCATCCTTCCAAGAGGATTTCTCATAATCTGCAGCTAACAGCTGCGACGGACTGATATTACCATTATGTTGTTTCAATACTGTTTTCAGTTCCTGATCACTGAAATTATTCGCATTACCGATAAACCTTTCTTCAAGACTCAGGGCTCCTCTGGTCAGAAAACCTTTTCCCTTCACTCCATCCGGCACAACGGATACAACTGAAGCCGCACCTTTTCTGAGTGTTTTCGGGATGCGCTGATAATTCCTTAAAGACAACGGTTCATGATAGATCGGGTAACCTCCGAACAGTTCATCCGATCCTTCGCCTGACAGGACTGTCTTCACTTCTCCGGCCGCAAGCCGATCAACAAAATACAGTCCTACAGCTGATGCGTCTGCCAGTGGTTCATCCATCATATACTGCACCTGCGGCATCGTCTGCCAATACTCATCCGCCGTGATCAGATAACGGTAGTGTTTCATATTCAGCGACTTAGTCACGGCGCTGGCCGCTTGAAATTCGCTGTATCCCTCTTCCTCGAAACCTACGGTGAATGCTTTGTCTACTCCTGAGAGTGCAGCAAGAAAAACAGAGTCCACTCCTCCTGACAGCAGAATTCCCACTTCTGTGTCACTTCGAAGATGGAAATCCACAGAGTCTTTCAAAGCCTCCTCTATGTCATGCTTCACCTGTTCTATACTTTTTTTCTCACCGGGAGTTATGGTCGCTCTGAAGTAACGATCGACCATCAGTCTGTTTTTCTGCCATATCATTCTGCTTCCGGGCATAAGCCTGTAGATACCCTTGAAGAATGTTTCCGGCAGCACCGAATACTGGAAGGACAAATACATCTGCAGCGCATCCGGATTTAGTTCACGCTCATATCCGGGATATTCCAGAATTGCCTTGATCTCAGAAGAAAATACCAGTTCACCGTCTATCAATGTGTAATAGAACGGCTTAATTCCGAATGGATCTCTTACTGCAAGCAGTCTTTTCTGCTTCTCATCCCATATGACAAATGCATACATCCCCCTCAGATGCTCCGTCAGATCATCGCCCCATTCCTCATAGGCATGAACCAATACCTCTGCATCAGAGTGACAGCGAAATGAATGACCTTTATCCCGCAGCTGCTCTGTAAGTTCCCTGTAATTATAGATTTCTCCGTTGCACAGGCACACAAGGTCCCTTGTCTCGTTATAAAGGGGCTGATCCCCCTCCTTCAGATCAATGATGGACAGACGTCTGAAGCCAAGAGTCATATTTCCGCCCGAATAGGTTCCCTCCCCGTCAGGCCCGCGATGGGCGATCTTCTGAAGCATACCGGCAAGTATCTTTCCTGCTTCCTCACGTCCTCTTTCTCCTGTAAATCCGCATATTCCACACATAACTCCGAATCTCCCCCCATACAGCTGAAAAAATCTGAGTCTCCGGTTCTCATATCCGTATCATAGCAGGTAATTGCATATATTTCAGTTGTTTTTATCTTAATTATTCTGTCTTAAATTGCAACTTCAAATTGAACACCCTTAGG
>R21__coassemble_2341_pt1 | contig 10978 bp, 10 predicted proteins | sample R21__metabat2_low_PE_028 | metagenome-assembled genome bin R21
ACCACAGTTATATACAGTAAGACACTCCCGTGTTTTTTAGTATCATCAGTGCTCTTTTTGGTAAAATAGTGCTGAGTATATAATGTACATTTCTGGAGGTTTATATTATGGCAGAAGAAAACATGATCTTTAACCCGGCTGATGCTAACCAGGCTACCCGCCGTTTCCTCGACAACATCATGATCGAGCAGCGACTGATTGGAGCGGATATCGCTGATCTCACCATGCAGCTCTTCGGAGAGACCTTCTCCTCTCCCATCATGATGCCCGCATTCTCTCATCTGAACAAGGTGAATGAGGAAGGCAGAACTCCCATGCAGGAATATGCAGCGGCTGCGAAAGAGCTGAATATCGTCAACTGGGTTGGAATGGAGCCGGATGAGATCTATAAGACCATCGCTGAAGAAGGTGCTAAAACGATCAGAATCATCAAGCCATTTGCCGATAAAGAAGTGATCCGCGAGCAGATGAAGTTCGCCGAAGAACTCGGCGCACTTGCAGTCGGTGTAGATATCGATCATGCTTTCGGTCCGGACGGCGAATACGATGTTGTTGACGGTATCACCATGCATCCCCTCACCGAAGAAGACATTAAGGCATTCAAGGCTGAGGCAACCGTTCCCTTCATCATCAAGGGTGTGCTCTCCGCTTCCGATGCGCTTGCATGCCAGAGAGCCGGTGTTGATGCCATCGTTGTCAGCCATCACCACGGAAGAATGCCCTTCGCTATTCCGCCTCTTCAGGTCCTTCCGGAGATCATCGAAGCTCTGGGCGAGAACAATACCATGAAGATCTTTGTTGACTGCAGCATCGATGACGGCCGTGATGCTTACAAGGCTCTCGCTATGGGTGCTGATGCTGTTTCCGTAGGCCGTGGAATGATGCCGGGCCTCATGAAAGACGGACGTGCAGGCGTTGTTGAAAAAGTGACCCGCATGAATCAGGAGCTTGCTGAGCTCATGGAGTACACAGGAGTACACACACTTGCAGACATGGATCCCAGCGTTCTGTGGGAGAGATAATCGATCAGAAACCGAAAGAAGCCGGCGCGTGTGCGCCGGCTTCTTTTCAATTCCGCATCGGTATTATGTCATGCAAAATCCTTGCACATGACCATAAACTTCTCTGTCTCTGCCTCGTCATCTGTAATGATCTCAACATCCCGTACCACTCCCAGTGCCAGGGAAAAGACAGCCATCAGGCTTTTCGCATCATAGGCAATGGACCCGTCATAGATGTTGATGTCCGCATCCAGCCTGGATACTCTCCTGATAAACTCGCTCTGATCTTCGAATGTTTTCAGGCGAATTTTCACTCTTTCCGTTACATTCGTACTCATGATAAGTCTCCCGCATCCATTGAAGTTTTATTAGTCTAACTATACCATAAAACCCTTGATCTAAGCGGCTCTACATCGTTTTCGTAATGCTGAAAATTTCTTTCATTCTTTGTATAAATCAACGACTCTCCCATCATAATCACGGAAAAACAAAAAGAAGGATAGGCAATCTGCCTACCCCTCTGTCTGTTTTTGGTAAAAGTGTATTACTCTACCGAGTCAGCCATTGCAGCAACTGCTGCCTTCATCTGTTCTACCTTAGCGAGAGCCGCATCCATACTTGCTTCCGCAGCATAATAGTAGAACTTGATCTTGGGTTCTGTTCCTGACGGACGAACCGCAAACCAGCTTCCGTCCGTAAGGAAGTATCTGAGTACATTCGAAGCGGGGATATCCTGCCATCCATTCAGATAGTCGATGGTTCTATCCACCTTAAAGTCACCGAAGTGGTCCGGCTTGCCGTCTCTGAATGCATCCATGATGCGTCCGATGCGGCTTGCTCCTTCTATGCCCTTAAGTACAAGGGATACCTGATCCTCTGCGAAGTATCCGTATTTTTCATACAGCTCCTCCAGTGCATCGACCAGGGTCATGCCTTTCTTTCTGTAGAATGCTGCCATCTCACTGATCAGCATTCCTGCTGTAATGCCATCCTTGTCGCGGACAGCTGTTCCCGGTGCACAGCCGATGCTCTCCTCATATCCGAAGAAGATACTGTATCCCTTCTCCTGAAGTTCCGGAATTCTTCCGCAGATATTTTTAAATCCGGTCAGTGCTTCGTACACATCGATGCCGTAGCTTCTGCAGATCTCAGCTCCCATATCTCCGGTTACGATGGACTTGACCATAGCTGATTTTTCAGGAAGCCTGCCTGCTTCCTTCTGAGCCTCAGCCATATATGCGATCAGCATAGCTCCTGTCTGATTACCGTTAAGTGCTTTATAGCTGCCATCCGGCATCAGCAGTTCCACTGCCATTCTGTCACTGTCAGGGTCTGTTGCAATAAGGACCTCTGCATTCTTCTCATGTCCCAGTTTTTCTGCCAGCGCAAAGCCTCTCGGATCTTCCGGATTGGGATATCCTACCGTAGTGAATTCAGGATCCGGCTCTGCCTGCTCCGGAACGATAGTGAAGTCGGTAAAGCCGCGCTCCTGCATCACGATACGCATGGGAATACTTCCCGCACCATTTAGAGGTGTGTACACGATGCTTACGCTCTTATCCAGCTGATCATCGCTGCGCTGTGACATGGAGAGTACATAGTCGAGGTATGCACGGTCCATATCCTCACCCAGCATCTGAATAAGTCCGCTGCTTTCAGCTTCGCTCATGTCCGCTGCTTTCGGCTCATCCAGCAGATCATACTGACGGATCTTGTCCAGCATGCCGTCAGAAACTTCGCCGGAGATCTGCGCACCATCTTCCCAGTATACTTTGTATCCGTTGTACTCCTTGGGATTATGGCTGGCGGTCAGATTGATTCCGGATATACAGTTCAGTCTGCGGATAGCGAACGAAAGCTCCGGTGTGGGACGCAGAGACGGAAACAGATAGGTTCTTATACCATTTGCAGCAAATATCTCCGCAGCCAGTTCTGAGAACTCCTGAGAATGGTAACGGCAGTCGTAGGCGATCACGACGCCTCGTTTTCTGATCTCTTCTGCCTCATCACTTCCCAGTCTGTCTGCATATTCATTGATATAATCAGCAATTCCCTGTGTGGCACGGCCTACTGTCAGGCGGTTCATGCGGTTGGCACCTGCTGCACAGATCCCTCTGAGTCCTGCTGTGCCGAATACGATCTCCTGATAAAAACGGTCTTCGATCTCCTTCTCATTTCCCCGGATGCTCTCCAGCTCCTCATGCATGGGATCTTCCTTCGGAAGGGCTGCAAGCCACTGTTCATATTTTTCAGCTGATGTCATATCTGCTCCTTAAGTGTTTTATTTATCGTATTTCGTAAGTTTAAATCTCTGGATGATGTTGACGATCTTGGAAACATAGAGCGGGTCGGTCGCATAACCGCCGTTCTTGATGATCTGGATCGCCTTCTTATACTTTTTACATCCGACTACGCCTTTATATCTCAGGCTTCCGTCAGGCTTTTTCGCACCTGTCAGATAAGCGGAATGATCCGCAAGACTCTCTGCAAATGTATCGTACGCGCGGAAATCAGCATAGATGTTAACTGTCTTTCCACCATAGACTTCCCAGGTCAGTTTTCTGAAGGTTCTTCCTTTCCACGCCGATTTCCATGCATTGTTGGACAGCGTAGCTTTCATACCAAAGAGATTGTGAGCTTCCATACCAAGGATGGATGTTCCGTAGTTGCTCTCCAGAATAGCCTGTGCAGTGGTAACAGAAGCCAGAATACCTGTCTTCTTCATGTCTTCCCTTGCCATCTCACCGATCTTCTTGATGAACTCATCCTCGGTCATGACATTCGGATTAACAGATCCATTCTGGTTAAAGTAGTATTTCTTATCCTTTACTGTGATCCATTCGCTGGAATATACAGCGCCCTTGGTTCCCAGCTTGCCGGTCTTGCGGAAGAAGTATTTAACGCCTTTTACCTTCTTGAAACCGGTGTACATGATACCTGCAGTACCTTTTTTCTTGCTCTTAGTGAAGTAGAAACGCTTGCCCTTGATCTTCTTCCAGCCCGTTGCCGGTGTGTACTTATCGGTAAAGTAGTAGATCTTTTAATTGATCTTATTCCAGCCCTTCAGGAGTTTTCTGGCAGCTCCTTCACCGGAGTCCTTGGAACCGTAGTAGATCTTTCCGTCCACCTTGAACCATCCGGTCACCAGGTTCTTTTTCTTGTCGAAGCGATATACTCCATCGCCGATCTTCAGAAACTGATTTTTCGCCATCTTACCGTCTGCTTTTCTGAAACGCAGATGGCTTCCCTTCTGTACCCAGGTTCCGGTCACTGTGGCTGCCTCCGTCGGAAGACCTGCTTCCGCAGCTTCTGCAGTGGTTACGAAAGCCTTCTGTGTTTTCATCTGCCCTGTTCCGGCAGGCTGCAGCAACAGCATGCATACAGCTGCCACTGCGATCAGAAATTTCAATTTACCCCTAGTCTTCATCTAATCTCTCCTCTTATAGATGTGTATTACAGTATATTAACTACTATAACAAAAATGTTACAATTTGAAAATCAGATGGTTGAAATTCCCCTCCATCCGATCGATCTGAATATAAAAAGGAGGAGCCCTCAGTTCATCTGACTGAAGTCTCCTCCTGATTGTTTATCTGTATGAGTATTAATTACAGAACGTCATCTCTCTTAACATAACCCGGTTCTTCCGGTGTTCCGATGATCTCCTTAACGTGAGTTACTTCAGCCCACTTGTCGATGATCTGGTTTTCCAGATGAACATCTTCACCGATGATAGAGTGTCCGAGGATCAGGCAGTTCTTAACAACTGCGCCTGGCTTAATGGTAACACCACGTCCTACAACAGAGTTCTCGACTGTGCCGTAGATCTCAGATCCGTTGGCGATCATGGAGTTCACGATCTTAGAGCCCTTGTAATAGTGTACCGGGCAGGAGTCTGTGGTCTGTGTGTAGATCGGCCAGTCAGAAGTAAAGAGTTCTGCTGTCAGATCATAGTTCAGAAGCTCGAGGTTAGCGTCGAAATAGCTCTTGGTATCAGTGATAGCTGCGAAGAAGCCCTTATGTGATGCACCGCGGATATCCAGGTCGTCAGCTACTTCATTCAGCATCTGAATAAGGGTGTAGCTGGAGGAGATTCTCTGAGCCTTCTTGATCAGGGTCGCGAACAGCTTGGTCTTCATAACGTAGGTGTCCATGAAGATGTTCGCATCGTCTGCCTTGCCGGTGTTCATCTCGATGGACTTAACACCCTTCTGGCGGTTGAGGTTCAGAACCTGGCATGCATGATAGGAATCCTTAGCATTGTTTACCTTGTGGTAAAGCATGGTTACATCAGCACCTGATTCGATGTGCTGTTCAAGCAGCTTGTCGAAGTTCTGCTTGAATACCATGTATCCCGGAGTGATAACAACATATTCCTGTCTCATTCTTTCGATGATGTTCAGGTTAGCCATGTATGCAGCGACATCTGTGTTATAGATCTCATTGATATGGCTGTCCTGGTTGAACAGGAGCTGCAGTTTACCTCTCTTGGAGTTGATATTATAGTGACGTCCGCTTCCCAGATGTTCAGCAAGTGAACGCGGGTTCTGGCTTACATATACCTGAATTCTTTCGATGCCGCTGTTGCTCAGGTTGGATACCGGGAAGTCTACAACACGGTATCTGCCCAGGAATGAGAATGCACCGATAGGACGATAGTTCTGAAGTCCCGGAACCTTAAAATGATTTCCGGATGAAGTTACAATACCAAATGCTTCAGCCATCTTATTCTACCCCCTTCACATTCTTGGCAACAAGCAGGATCTCTTCGCTGTCAGCAGAGCCGACAACTGCGCCTTTTCCGATCTTAACTCCGTCGGCTACGAGTGCGCGTGTTACAACTGCGCCTTCTTCTACTGTAGCGTTCGGCATAAGAACGGTGTCGATAACCTTAGCGTCTTTCAGGACAGAGGTTCCGGTAAACAGAACAGAGTGTTTTACCTTGCCTTCTACTCTTGCACCCTGAGTGATGTAAGCTTCATCGATCTCAGCGTCCGGTCCGATGTACTGCGGAAGTTCGCTTGCGTCATCGGTGTAGAGCTTCCATGTGGGGGCATCCAGGTTCAGCTCGCTCTTGTCATCCAGCAGGTCCATGTTAGCTTCCCACAGGGAGTCGATGGTTCCTACATCCTTCCAGTAGCCCTTGAACTGATATGCCATAAGCTTTCTGTTCTCAGACAGGAAGGCCGGGATGATATCCTTACCGAAGTCATGGTTGGACTCTGCTTTCTTCATATCTGCAACGAGGATTCTTCTCAGAGTCTTCCAGGTGAAGATGTAGATACCCATGGAAGCAAGGTTGCTCTTGGGCTGTGCCGGCTTCTCTTCGAATTCTACGATCTTGCCTTCTGCGTCGGTGTTCATGATGCCGAAACGGCTTGCCTCTTTCATCGGTACACCGATTACTGCGATGGTCGCGTCAGCTTTATTTTCCTTGTGGAAGTCAAGCATAGCGGCGTAGTCCATCTTGTAGATATGGTCACCTGAAAGAATCAGAAGATACTCCGGATCGAACTGATCGATAAAGTCTATATTCTGAGTGATCGCATCAGCAGTACCACGATATACGTCCAGATTGGCATCTGCCTTCTCACGCGGCGGGAGTACGTATACACCGCTGTCCTTAGTGTCGAGCCCCCATGCTCGTCCACCGGCAACGTAACTGTTAAGCAGTACAGACTCGTACTGTGTAAGAACACCTACAACGTCTATATCACTGTTCGCACAGTTACTGAGCGGGAAATCTACAATACGATACTTTCCGCCAAAAGAAACAGCCGGCTTAGCGACCTTATTAGTCAGGTCCTTCAGACGGCTTCCGCGACCGCCGGCAAGGATCATTGCCAGCATCTCGTTCTGTTTCATAAGCTAAACCTCCTCTAACATTACTTTAGTTTCGACTAAAATATTGTAGCATACTCTGTTCATAATTTGTTTAAAAATTACGGTATTTTGCACAAAATATTTCCATCGTCTCACATGCTTGTGTGTCTTATGTGAATGGGCTATAATGTAACTAAGTCAATTTTCGAAAAGTTTTGTTGTTTTTGGGGTCAATAATCAGTACATAATACTCTCGGAGGCTGCATTATGAGAATTCAAGTTAATGACGATATACTGAAAAAATACACAGGAGATAAACTTGCAGATGCTGAAAAAGTGAAGGCACTGCTGGAAAGTGCTTCTGAACTTCTTGAAGAGAACGGTTCATACAGTCTGACGCTCCAGGATCTGGAGTTCGCAGAGCGCATGTCCGACAGTATTGATGCCCAGGACGCTGACCTTTATTTCCTCTACTGTCTGGGCTTCGCCCGCGGAATGCAGTTTCAGAATAAACAGCAGTAACTTTCAGACTCAGATGCCGAAAAATAAAAAGAGCCGGATATCATATTGATCGCTGCATTTGTCCTGCAGGATGAATATGATATCCGGCTCTTCTGTAATTTTCTGTTATACTTCCGCGGAAGACTTCTGCTTCACTGAAGAAATCAGCACCAGCATCAGGAATACAAGCACATAACCAGCTGCATCGTAGACAGTGAACGGTGTCTTCAGGAAGACAGTTGCAATGATCGCTGCTGTAACCGGCTCCGAGAATGCATACAGAATGCTCTTCTCCGGTCCGATCGCCTTCACACCTGCCATGTAACTGACAAATGCAACGACATTCCCCACAACAACTACGAACAGTATGCCTGCATATCCGTACAGATTAGGCACATAGTGAAACTGCCAGGGTCTGAATACAAGTGCGAAGAAAGTTCCGCCCATGAGGAAAGCCCATCCCTGCATCAATACCAGGGGAAATTGTTCCATGAGCTTACCCGGAACGGTATTGTAAATCGTCACGCATATGGCTGCCATTACACCTGCGAGCACTGCCGCAGGACTGATAGTCATATCCCTCAGATCTCCGTGGGTTGTCAGCAGGAAGACACCTGCCAATGCACATATAATAGAGAGAATCTCCAGCCCTCCGGGCTTTCTTTTCGCCATCATGCATGAGACCACAAGTATCATCACAGGTGACAGATCCTGCAGGATCGTTGCCACTGCAGCACTTGACAGCTGGATGGTCAGGAAGTAAAAGAACTGGCATGCACTGACACCCAGCAGTCCGTAAACCACCAGGTCCCATGCATTCTTTCCTGTTTTCCAGGGTCTTATCACTTCACTTTTTCCATATCTGATCAGCGCAAAGATCAGCAGAATAATTCCTGCCAGTCCCAGTCTCACCGGAACCAGCCATCTGCTGTCCATTCCCTGTCTGGTAAACAGATATTGTCCCATGGATCCCGAGAGTCCCCAACACGCACCTCCGAAGGTCGTTAAGATGGCTCCCTTAACTTTCTGTGACATCTTAAGCTTCTGTCTTTCTGTTCTCCAGAATCTTCTGTGCGCTTACGATGCGAACACAGAGTGTGAACAGCTCAGCTGCTGTCTTCAGATCCTCAAGCGGCGGATAAGTCGGAGCCACACGGATGTTGGAGTCGTGCGGATCCTTGTGATATGGCCATGTGGAACCTGCCGGAGTCATCTTAACGCCTGCCTTCTTAGCCTTGTCGATAACCTTGGTTGCACAGCCCTCAAGAGTATCGAAGCTGATGAAGTATCCGCCCTTCGGCTTGGTCCATTCACCGATGCCCAGGCCGCCCAGGTTCTTATCGAAGATCTCTTCTACTGCTTCGAACTTCGGACGAATGATATCAGCATGCTTTCTCATGTGCTCAGTCATTCCGTGGATATCTGTGAAGAAACGTACGTGACGCAGCTGGTTGACCTTATCGTAACCGATGGTCTGGTGCTTCAGCTGATTCTTAACATCCTCAAGGTTGTTGAGGGATGTTGCCATAGCTGCAAGGCCGCTTCCCGGGAAGGTGATCTTGGATGTACTTGCGAACTTGTAGACCAGATCCGGGTTTCCTGCTCTCTTGCACTCTGCAAGGATCTCTACCAGGTAATCCTGATCATTATCATAGAGGTGATGCATGCCGTAAGCATTATCCCAGAAGATACGGAAATCCTTCGCAGCCGGTTTCAGTCTTGCGAAACGGCGAACAGTTTCATCGGAGTAGGAATAACCTGACGGGTTCGCATACTTCGGAACGCACCAGATACCCTTGATCGCATCATCTTCAGCAACCAGTCTCTCAACCATATCCATATCCGGACCTGCTTCTGTGGTCGGAACCGGAATCATCTCAATGCCGAAGAACTCTGTGATGCCGAAGTGTCTGTCATATCCCGGAACCGGGCACAGGAATTTTACTTTATCGAGCTTGCACCAGGGTGTGTTTCCCATGATACCGTGGGTGTAAGCACGAGCGATCTGATCGTACATTACGTTCAGGGAAGAGTTTCCGAAGATAAGGATATTGTTCGGATTGTTCTCCATCATATCTCCGATCAGCACCTTAGCCTCCTCGATACCATCCAGAACGCCGTAGTTACGGCAGTCTGTTCCGTCATCACAGGAAAGGTCCTCGTTGGATGTCAGTGCATCCATCAGTCCCATAGAAAGATCGAGCTGCTCTCTGCAGGGCTTTCCTCGGCTCATATCCAGTGTAAGCTCCATATTCTGGAACTTGCGATACTCTGCCTTAAGGGCTGTGATCTCGCTTGTTAATTCTTCATTGGTCATCTCACTGTAGGGTTTCATATGCAATCCTCCATGCAAACCAAAAGCCATCATGTCATAAATAGATGCAACTGGCACTTGTTATACGTTCTTGTTATCTTGTAAACGCATTTATCATAAAACGTGAACAATAGATTTGCAAGACGCATTGTGCTATACTTTTTCCTGTATCTCACTAAATTTATAGGTTTTCTAACGAATCTGGAGAAAAACACATGGCATTTATCATTACGAACGGAAGCAGTTACTGCTGCCAGACCAGAAGTCGTGCTGTTCAGATCGTAGATGACATCGCTCAGGCTACCATCTTCAAGGATGCGGAAACAGCCCACAAGGTTCTTGACAGAGCGACTCGCAAACTGAAAGGTTTCGAAGTTGCGGAAAGTAACGAACCGGCTGTCCTTCTGAAAGAAACTACGAAGAAAAAGCCGGCAGGCAGAAAGACCGGTGCGTCGAAACGTAGATCCGCACCTGCTCCCGCTGAAGTCTCTCCCGCACAGGATATTGAAACTTCCAGCGCGGCCCGGAATGCTTCAGAAATTTCTGCACCTGCTGACACCGAAGTTTCTTTCGAGTCACATTCCGCTGAGGAGGTTTCAGGCGATCAGTTATCCGATAACGAACAGGTAACCGCTTCTGAGGAGGCAGAACAGACTGCTCCCACAACACACAAGCGCCGTAGAAGACGTCGTTCCCATTCCCGTACACATACAGAGAATACCGAACAGACAGCTGCAGGCGAAACAGTTCAGGATTCTGACGCTGATCAGACCCCTGAAGAAACCATTGAAGCAGATACGATCGAAACAGCTGTACAGGCTGATAACACCGAGACAGTAAGCATCGTTGAGACTGCTGAGCCCTTCACTGCAGCTCCTGAAGTCACAGAGACAGCTCCCGATATGGTCGAGGCATTCGAGATGCCGGCACCGGTATCTGAAATGTCCGCTGAGGCTGAGGCTGAAACTACTTCCGAAGCTGTCGCTGAAAGCGCTGACGAAACTGCAGCTGAACCGACCGTCGAAGCTGCCACAGAGAAACGTCCTGCTGATAACCGTTCTTCAAGAAAACGTCAGGGCAATTCTTCCGGCCGCCAGCAGCGTGAAGACAGAAATTCCCGCGATCGCCGTGACAACAGACGCTCCGCAGATAAGACACAGTCCGGTGAAGACGCTGCCCGCGTTCCCGCTAAGCAGTTCGTATTCCAGACAGTTTATTCCGGTATGGAGATCAAGCGTCCGGGTCTGAATAAACCTGCTGCAGAAAAAACTGCTGAACCGGTAGTCGAGAAGACACCGGTTGCCCAGACTGCTCCGGTTGTCGAGAATGCTCCGGTTGC
>R21__coassemble_2344_pt1 | contig 10974 bp, 5 predicted proteins | sample R21__metabat2_low_PE_028 | metagenome-assembled genome bin R21
TCATAGCACTCTGGCACAGCGGAACACCGCAATCCATACATCTTGCTGCCTGCTCACGTCTTGCATCGTCAGCAAGCGGCACATGAAATTCATTGAAAGTTAAAATACGTTCAGCTGCAGGAACATCTATGTTATCCCTGCGCTCATAGTCCATAAATCCTGTCATTTTACCCATGATTATCTCCTCTGTTTACGCAGTGATCTCTTTAAATGCTTCCAGAACCGCATTGTCGTGCGGCATGCCCAGTTCCTCGTACTTGCCGATGGCGGACAGCATCTTCTGGTATCCTTCCGGAACGATCTTCTTGAACTTCGGAATGTAGTTCTTAAAGTCGCCCAGGATCTTCTTACCTACTGCTGAATCAGTTTCCTTGACATAATCTTCCAGGATCGTTTTGAGCTGACTGATGTCATATTTTTCTGTAACATTCTGGAGTTTATCCAGATCCTTATTCATTCTGCGATAGAGAGTATGATCCTCATCCAGAACGTAAGCAATACCGCCGCTCATACCTGCAGCGAAGTTCTTGCCTGTTTCACCGAGAATGACTGCCAGACCACCGGTCATATATTCCAGACCATGGTCGCCGCAGCCTTCTGCTACTGCTGTAGCACCACTGTTACGTACGCAGAAACGTTCTCCTGCAATACCGGTGAAGTAAGCCTTACCTGCGGTTGCACCATACAGAGCAACGTTGCCGGCAATAATGTTCTTATCAGCCTCAAATGTAGCTTCTGCCGGAGGTACTACGACGATCTTGCCGCCGGAAAGTCCTTTGCCGAGACCATCATTTGCATCACCTTCGAGACGGATGGTGACACCCTTCGGCAGGAATGCGCCGAAGCTCTGTCCGCCGCCGCCCTTGCACTCGATGGTGAAGGTATCGTCAGCCAGCTTGTCACCATAGCGGAGTGTGATCTCACTTCCGAAGATGGTACCGAATGCCCTGTCTGTACTGGAGACATTCAGGCTGGTTCTGTAGCTTGTCTGTTCTTCATCGGAACCGTCGCAGGAATTGAGCCACGGAAGAAGAACCTTTTCGTCCTGTGTCTTCTCAAGCTGGAAGTCATAAACTTTTTCAGCCTCGAAGTGACGTGTTTCACTTGTTGCATAGGTCTGATCCAGGATGGTATCCAGACGAACCTGTGCAGCGCGGTCTGTAACAGCGCCTTCTCTTCTTCTCAGGCAGTCGCTGCGGCCGATCATTTCATTCAGGGTTCTGAAACCAAGGGAAGCCATCACCTCACGAAGCTGCTGTGCCATGAAGCGCATGAAGTTCATAACATATTCCGGTTTGCCCTTGAAGCTGCAGCGAAGCTTCTGGTTCTGGGTTGCAATACCTGCCGGGCAGGTATCCTTGGAGCATACGCGCATCATCATGCATCCGATTGCTACAAGCGGAGCAGTTGCGAAGCCATATTCCTCTGCACCGAGAAGAGCTGCGATTGCAACGTCGCGGCCGGTCATCAGCTTACCGTCTGTCTCAAGAATAACCTTGTCACGCAGACCGCTGTCGATCAGGCTGTGATGAGCCTCTGCAAGGCCCAGCTCCCACGGAAGTCCTGCGAAGTGGATGGATGAGAACGGTGCTGCACCTGTTCCGCCATCGAAACCGGAGATCAGAATAACCTGTGCGCCGGCCTTAGCTACACCACTTGCGATGGTTCCTACACCGGCTTCTGATACGAGCTTTACGCTGATGCGGGCCTTTCTATTTGCATTTTTCAGGTCGTAGATCAACTCTGCCAGGTCCTCGATGGAGTAGATATCATGATGAGGCGGCGGAGAGATCAGGGATACGCCCGGTGTGGAGTAACGTGTTGCTGCAACCCACGGATAAACCTTCTTACCCGGAAGGTGTCCACCCTCACCCGGCTTAGCGCCCTGTGCCATCTTGATCTGAATTTCTTTCGCGCTGGTCAGGTATGCACTTGTAACACCGAAACGTCCGGATGCTACCTGCTTAACTGCGCTGTTTCTTTCTGTTCCGAAGCGGGAAACCATCTCGCCGCCCTCACCGGTGTTGGACTTGCCGCCCAGACGGTTCATAGCGATTGCAAGGGTCTCATGTGCTTCCTGTGACAGAGAACCGTAGGACATAGCACCTGTCTGGAAACGCTTTACGATCTCGTCTACGCTCTCAACTTCCTCAAGCGGAACTGCCTCACCTGCCGGAACAAGATCCATCAGTCCTCTCAGGGTATGCGGGTTAGCCGGATCATCTACGATACGGGAATACTCCTTGAACTTCTCGTAGTCTCCACTCTCACATGCCTGCTGCAGGGTAACGATCGCAACCGGATTGTAGAGGTGGTCTTCCGCATTCTTACCGCTGCGAAGTCCGTGGAAACCAACGGAATCCAGGGTTCTGTCATTGGACAGTTCCAGCGGGTCAAATGCTCTGTCATGTCTCCAGGTCACGCCCTCAGCGATCTCGGTAAGTCCGATACCGCCGGTTCTGCTCTGGATACCGGTAAAGTATTGATCGATTACTTCCTTCTTCAGGCCCACTGCCTCGAAGATACGTGCTGACTGGTAGGACTGCAGTGCAGAGATACCCATCTTAGCTGCGATCTTGACAACGCCGCCCAGAAGGGCCTGGTTGTAATCGTGAATTGCTGTGTGATAATCCTTATCCATCACGCCGATATCGATGAGTTCGGCGATGCACTCATGTGCCAGATACGGATTGATTGCACGGGCACCGAAGCCAAGCAGTGCTGCTGCCTGATGAACATCCCAGATGTCTCCGCTCTCAAGAACAAGAGATACTGCTGTTCTCTTCTTGGTGCGAACGAGATGCTGCTCAACAGAGGAAACTGCCAGCAGAGCCGGAATCGGTACATGGTTCTCATCGATGCCTCGGTCAGACAGAATGATGACATTCTTGCCTTCTGCTGCAGCTCTGTCTACAGCGATATTCAGCTGTTCCAGTGCTTTCTCGAGAGAAGTGTTCTTATAGTAAAGAAGGGAACATACTGCACTGTGCAGTCCCGGTCTGTCCAGAGTCTTGATCTTCATCAGATCGACACCTGTCAATATGGGGTTGTCCACTTCGAGTGTTCTGCAGTTATCGCTCTTTTCCTGAAGCAGGTCACCGTCGGAACCGATATATACAGTGGTGTCGGTTACGATCTTCTCACGCAGGGAGTCGATCGGCGGGTTGGTTACCTGTGCGAAGAGCTGGTGGAAATAGTGTGACAGCACATGATGTCTCTTGGACAGTACTGCCAGCGGTACATCGTGACCCATGGAGAAGGTCGGCTCGATACCGTTCTCTGCCATCGGCAGGATCAGGTTTCTTACATCTTCATAGGTATAGCCGAATACTTTGTAGAGACGATCTCTCATCTCCTGGGTATGTACCGGAATCTTTCTGTTCGGGATCGGCAGGGATGAAAGGTGTACCAGGTTCTGATCCAGCCATTCACCGTAAGGCTGTTTCGCTGAATAGTATTCCTTGCACTCGTCATCTGTTACGATCTTCTTCTGCTTGGTATCTACCACAAGGATTCTGCCCGGCATCAGTCTTGACTTGCGCACGATCTTCTCCTGCGGAATATCAAGAACACCGACTTCGGAAGCCAGAATCAGGCGGCCGTCATCTGTTACATAGTAACGGGACGGACGAAGACCATTACGGTCCAGAGTTGCTACGACTGTATCACCGTCAGAGCAAATGATCGCAGCCGGGCCATCCCACGGCTCCATCATGGTTGCATAGTAGTGATAGAAATCTCTGCGCTGCTCATCCATCTGCGTGTTGTTTTTCCACGGTTCCGGAACGGTCATAAGCATAGCCAGCGGCAGATCGCAGCCGTTCATATATAAGAATTCCAGAGTGTTGTCCAGCATAGCTGAGTCGGATCCGCTGCGAACGACTACCGGATAGATCTTATCCAGCTGCTCTTCCATGATCGGAGAATGCATGGTCTCCTCACGGGCAAGCATTCTATCGATGTTACCGCGGATGGTGTTGATCTCACCGTTATGCGCGATGAAACGATACGGATGTGCTCTCTCCCAGGACGGTGTTGTGTTGGTTGAGAAGCGGGAATGTACGATGGCTACTGCACTCTCATATTCCGGAGCGCACAGATCATCATAGAATGCTCTCAGCTGTGTTACCAGGAACATACCCTTATAAACGATAGTTCTGGAGGAAAGGGAACAGATATAGGTGTCATCGCTGGACTGCTCGAATTCTCTGCGGGCGATATAGAGCAGGCGGTCGAACGCCTGTCCCTTCTCACAGCCATCCGGTCTCTTCAGGAAGCACTGGCGGATTCTCGGCATGCAATCTCTTGCAGTTTCTCCCAGAATCTCCGGATGAACCGGAACGTCGCGCCATCCAAGTGTCTTCAGTCCCTCCTTGCGGGCGATGACCTCGAACATTCTCATGGCAAAGGTGCACTTCATGCTGTCTGTCGGAAGGAAGAACATACCGATACCGTAGTCTCCTTCGTCCAGCCCCTGTGTCTGCTCTACCTGAGAAAAATACTTGTGAGAGATCTGGGCCAGAATACCGACACCGTCGCCGACGGTACCGGAAGCATCCTTACCAGCTCTGTGATCCAGCTTCTCAACGATCTTCAGTGCATCATCCAGCACTCCATGATCCTTGTGTCCATCAATGTTTACGATACAGCCGATACCACAGGCATCATGTTCCATAGGTGGATAAAAATCCGGGCTATATTTGTTCATACTTTCACTCCTGACTTATATGCTGACTTAAAACTGTATATACGTAAGCCGACCGCTGCAGAGTACATTTGTCCTGTTCTCTGCAGTGGTCTGCTTTATATTGATTGTTTTATCTGACTGAGAACAGCAGCTCTCCGTATGTCGGATACGGCAGGTATCCTTCCGGAATAAGTGCTTCCGCCTTATCGATACTTGCTCTGAGCGCTTCCATATCTTCCAGAATGTGCTCATGGTAGTAGGTTGCACATTCCAGCGCATCAGTCATAGCTTCTGCTGTCCTGGTTTCCTCATCCAGCTTGCTGAGTGCGCTGAGGATGGTCTCCTCTGTAGCATCCAGGGTACGGATGATGGACTCTTCATATGCACATCCAAGATCTGCAATCAGCTGTTTCTTCTTCAGTGCCTCGTTGGTGATGTCCTTCATGTACTGAACAAGGCCGGCGGTGAAGTCCTTGCGAACCATCTCCTGAAGGGTAAGTGCTTCGATATGAATGGTCTTCGCATAGTTCTCAAGGAAGATCTCATATCTGCTCTCCAGCTCTTCCTTAGTGAAGATGCCATGCTTGGTGAACAGATCGATACTCTTCGATGTGATCAGTCTCGGCATTGCTTCCGGAAGGGACTTCAGGTTATCAAGTCCTCTTGCAGCTGCTTCCTCTACCCACTCATCTGTGTAGCCGTTGCCGTTGAATACTACCTTCTTATGAGCAAGAAGCAGTTCCTTCAGCAGTGCATGGATCGCAGCTTCCTTCTCTTCCTCTGTGCTGCAGCTTTCAAATGCTTTGGTAAGCTTCTCAGTGATCTGCGCCAGTGCTTCAGCTACAGCAGTGTTGAGCACGATGTTCGGGTCTGCTACTGACAGAGAAGAACCCGGCATACGGAACTCGAATTTGTTGCCTGTGAAGGCGAACGGTGAAGTACGGTTACGGTCTGTTGTATCCTTGGTGATGTGCGGAAGTACATGTGCCCCCATACCCATCTGAGTCTTGCCTTCGCTCTTGAAGATGGAGTCATCTTCGATAGCCTTCAGAACGCCTTCCAGTTCGTCACCTACGAAGATGGAAATGATTGCAGGCGGTGCCTCGTTAGCGCCAAGTCTGTGATCGTTTCCTGCTGTTGCTACTGAGCAGCGAAGCAGATCTGCGTACTCATCAACTGCGGAGATAACTGCCATCAGGAATACCAGGAACTGTACATTGGTTGCCGGTGTCTTGCCCGGATCCAGCAGGTTCTCACCTGTATCGGTTGAGATGGACCAGTTGTTATGCTTACCGGAACCGTTGATTCCTTCAAATGGTTTCTCATGAAGCAGGCATGCCAGACCGTGGCTGTCAGCGATCTTCTTCATCATCTCCATGGTCAGCTGGTTGTGGTCAACAGCGATGTTGGCTGTCTCGAATACCGGTGCCAGTTCGTGCTGAGCCGGTGCTACTTCGTTGTGCTTTGTCTTAGCCGGAACGCCGAGTTTCCAGAGCTCCTGCTCAAGGTCATGCATGTATTCGGATACCTTCGGTTTCAGAACACCGAAGTAGTGATCCTCCATCTCCTGTCCCTTCGGAGCAGATGCGCCCATCAGGGTTCTTCCGCAGAGGAGCAGGTCCTTTCTCTTCATATACATATCTTTATCGATCAGGAAGTATTCCTGCTCGGAGCCCACGGTCGTATCAACGTGTGCTACTTCTGTCTTTCCAAGGAGATGCAGTACCTTAACTGCTTCCTTGCTCAGTGCTTCCATGGAACGAAGCAGCGGAGTCTTCTTATCCAGTGCCTCACCGCCGTAAGAACAGAAGGCTGTCGGAATGTAAAGGCTTCCATCCTTAATAAATGCCGGTGAGCTCGGGTCCCAGGCTGTATATCCTCTGGCCTCGAATGTTGCTCTCAGTCCGCCTGACGGGAAGCTGGATGCATCCGGTTCACCTTTAACAAGTTCCTTACCTGAGAACTCCATGATCACGTTTCCGTCTGCGGTCGGATCGATGAAGCTGTCATGTTTCTCAGCTGTAAGACCTGTCATCGGCTGGAACCAATGAGTAAAATGAGTAGCACCGTGTTCGATGGCCCAGTTCTTCATGACTGCTGCTACTGTATTCGCAACATCAAGTTCCAGATGAGAACCATTCTGAATTGTTTTGCGAACTGCCTTGTAGATATCTTTCGGCAGACGTTCCTTCATCACCTTGTCATTAAATACGAGACTTCCGTAAATTTCCGGAATTGACTCAACGGTAGCTTTACATGTTTCACTCATATCAGAGACCTCCTAACTGTTAAGCTGTTACTTCATTAGAAATCTTTTTTATGTTTCCTGACCGTTATTTTTTATGCGTTCCGGAAGAACCAGTCAGGAGTATATATTCCTCCGGAACGCAGCAAAGGCGCTTGAGCCCCAAGCCCAAACGCCTTTGTTTACGAACAAGTTAACGGATTCCTTTTTGTCTGTCAATGCCTGACGGCAAACACTTAATTTTCTTTTGTGTGCACTTAAGAAAGATAAGTTTCGGTCTCCCTCCGTTGACAATCCGGTCCTTCAATGGTAATAATCACTTCATAATTCAACTTTTCATTTAGCGGCAAAGGAGTCGGTTCAGTACCCCTTTGCCGCTTTTTTTGTAGTTTTTATTGGAGGTCTCTTATGTGTTCTATTCTTGCCTGCTGTGGCAGATCTATGACGGAAGACAAGTTCGACGAATTGCTGAAACGCACTATTTCCAGAGGTCCGGATATGTCCAGGATCCTTTCTGTCAAGCGAAATTCCAATTCTGACTCTTCCGATATAAATCAGACCGGAGGCTTCCTCGGTTTTAATAGATTGTCTATCATGGGGCTTTCCCCCGAAGGTATGCAGCCCTTCACTTTAGATGGAAACGCTGTTGTCTGCAACGGTGAGATCTACGGTTTCCGTCCTGTTAAAGAGGAACTGATCGGTAAAGGTTACTCCTTCGTGAGCGAGTCCGATTGTGAGATCCTGCTTCCTATGTATAAAGAATACGGAACTGATATGTTCCGCATGCTGGACGCTGAATACGCACTCGTTATGTACATCGCAGAAACCGATGAGTTCATCGCTGCCCGCGATCCCATCGGTATCCGCCCGCTCTATTATGGATATGATCAGGAAGGTACACTTCTGCTGGCTTCCGAGCCCAAGAACCTGACCGGCGTATGTGCTAAGATCATGCCCTTCCCGCCAGGTCACTATTATAAAGACGGTCAGTTCATCTGCTACAGAAACGTTGCCGACGTTACCGCTCCTCTTTCCGCTGATGCAGCTGCTGATGATCTTTATATTCATGATGATGTTGAAACCATTTGCGCTGAGATCCACGACAGACTTCTGAAAGGTATCGAGAAGCGTCTGGATGCAGATGCTCCGGTCGGCTATCTTCTCTCCGGTGGTCTTGACTCCTCACTTGTATGCGGCGCTGCTGCCAGACTTATGGACAAGCCGCTTGAGACTTATTCCATCGGTATGGACATCGATGCCATCGACCTCAAGTATGCCCGCGAAGTTGCTGATTACATCGGCAGCAACCATCACGAAGTCATCATCAACAGAGATGATGTAGTCGGCGCAGTTGAGCCGGTTATTAAGGCTCTGGGAACCTACGATATCACCACAGTCCGTGCTTCCATCGGTATGTATCTTGTCTGCAAGTGGATCCACGAGAACACCGACACTCGCGTAATTCTGACCGGCGAGATCTCCGACGAGCTCTTCGGTTACAAATACACTGACTTTGCACCGAACGCATCCGAGTTCCAGAAGGAAGCTGAGAAGCGTATCCGTGAGATCCACATGTACGACGTTCTGCGCGCCGACAGATGCATCTCCGTAAACTCTCTGGAAGCCCGCGTTCCCTTCGGCGATCTTGACTTCGTGGATTATGTCCAGCACATCGATCCGGAGAAAAAGATGAACCGGTATGGAATTGGTAAGTATTTGGTGAGACATGCATTTGAAAAAGATGAGCTGATTCCCTACAGCATCCTGATGCGTGAGAAAGCAGCATTCTCTGATGCAGTCGGCCATTCCCTGAGAGATGATCTGCAGGAGTTCGCTGAGAGCTGCTACACTGATGCAGAATATGAGGAAGCTATCCTCAAGTATGATCATGCACGTCCGTTCACCAAGGAGTCTCTGCTCTACCGCGAGATCTTCGAGAAGTACTATCCGGGTCAGTCCGATATGGTTGTTGATTTCTGGATGCCGAACAAAGAGTGGGAAGGATGCAACGTAAACGATCCTTCTGCCCGCGTACTTGCTAACTACGGTGCCAGTGGAGTGTGACGCGGGGACGTTCCTTCTGTCACCTAGAGTGTCCCCTTGTAACGTGCGGTGCATTCGCAGACGTACGTAGTTACGCGTAAAAAAGGCAGCCCCGATGAGAGGGCTGCCTTAGAGGGAGAAAAGTTTATGAAAAAGCTTTTGTACTTAATCAGATGCTTGGCTTCATCTGACAATTACAATATACTTCCCTCCTGTGTCTATTTTGCGACTATTTCTAGAATTATCTGTAAATTAATTTACGATAAAAAATGAACTTAACGATTTCGTAAATGAAAAGAATATCCGAAACTGTTTATTTAACGTAGAATACTCTATTCTCTTTTCTTTCTGCTGCAGCCGGAGCTTCTACATCAGCATAGCCGATCGCGCAGTGTCCGATGCCTTCGTACTCACCTTCAACGCCAAGCTTCTTCAGCAGATCTTTCCACTCATCCTTCTCGAACTCTTCCTTAGCACGATGGATCCAGATACTTCCAAGATCCAGGCTGTGAGCTGCGAGCATCAGGTTCTGCATAACAAGGCTTCCATCATATACGCGGGTAACACGCTCAACCGGTGCAAGAACTACCAGGATGACCGGTGCGCCGTAGAAGGGATCAAAACCTTCTTTCCAGCCGCCGATTGCTGCGTTGTCTGCAGCCATCTTATCTCTGGTCTCTTTATCTGTGATCGCAACGATGATCGGGGTCTGTGATCCCTGACCGCTCGGTGCATACAGACCTGCTTCGATGATCTGGTCGATCAGTTCCTGCGGAACTGCATCTGCCTTAAACTTGCGGATGCTGCGGCGCTCTTTCAGTGCTTTTAATACTTCATTCATCTTTTCTTCCTCCTGCCTTATGGCTTTATACTTCTAATTCAATATTTTATCAAAATATCAAGTCATGACAAGATTTGCGTCAGCGTAGTTTCTTCCTGCGCGGTCCTTATGGTCTCCTTCATGAAAAGATATACATGTTCTGCAGGCTGAATATCCTCGGGATATGCAAGAAGGATCTCCGACTCAAGATCCTTCTCCTGTATCTCATAGATCTCCACCTGAGAAGTTACTGCCAGCAATGCCGCAGGGAATATTCCAACCCCAATTCCATTCCGTGCTAATGTCAGGACTGTTCTGGCATCGTCGCACTCACAGATCACATCACAGGGAAGTCCGTGTTTATGGAATGCATCCATAATGAAATCATGATATCTGCGGTAGATGATCAGCGGATGCTTCGATAGTTCCTGCAGAGAAATATATTTTCCTCTCTTTAGTCGTCCGCTGCTCACTGCATACATGCTTTCTTTTCGGACGCTCATCGTTTTCATCCCTCTGGTATTTACAGGCGTACGAACCAGCGAACAGTCAATGTCATGCCTGCTGAGCATTTCCATCTGTGTGAAGGTGGATCCCTCATGAAGACTGAAGCGTATCTCCGGATGCTCTTTAGAGAATTCTGCAATAGTCTCAGAAACAAGAGGAACCGTTGTGGGTGCCATACCGATTCTGAGCAGATTTCGTTTTCCTGCTTCACTCACTTCTCGGGCAGTCATGCGCTCCAGCTCCAACAGGTTCTCTGATCTCTCATAAAGCAATCGCCCTGCTTCTGTTAGTTCTATACTCTTCTTTCCGCGGATAAACAGCTGCGTCCCCAGTTCCTCTTCGAGTTTATTCATCTGATAACTCAGCGGCGGCTGAGACAGATGCAATCTCTTCGCTCCCTGTGTTATGCTTCCTGCTTCCACAATAGCCCGAAAATACTGCAATTGCCGTAATTCCATGCTTTCACCTCCCTTTCACTTCCATACATAATTTATTTTATATTACCACAAAAACAATATTTTACGTATGCTATCGTCGATACTATAATGTGCTTGTTTTAAAAATATGCAGTTCTTAACTGCCGGAAAGGTATGTAAGAAATATGTCAGAGCAACATGCATCACAGGTGGTACGGCCACAGCTTCCTCCGCGGAACGCTCATACGTACTGGAC
>R21__coassemble_2369_pt1 | contig 10849 bp, 11 predicted proteins | sample R21__metabat2_low_PE_028 | metagenome-assembled genome bin R21
ATGAACCGCCTGATCAAGGCTGCAGGTCACCAGATCATCAATGTATGAGGGAGTTGATGACTTGAAAACGTGCGATAAGCTCGTCTTCGTCGGAACGGGGAACACATCAGTGAGCCCCATGGCAGAGGCAATACTGCAGGATCGCTTTAAACTTGAAGATATCCTGATAGAGTCGAAGGGGCTGGTAGTTCTTTTTCCGGAGCCGGTCAATCCCAAGGCTGAGGAAGTTCTCGAGGAAAACGGTCTGAACATGCAGGAGCATATGAGCAGCCCATTCTCCGCCAATGAATTCGACGAGCGCAATCTGATCATTACCATCCGTGAGTCTCAGAAGGAGAAGATCCTGAAGGAATATGAGCAGGCGGTAAATGTCTATACTTTATGTGAATATCTGGGCTATGAAGAAGTGATTGGAGATCCGTATGGCCGCAGCATCGGTGAATACAGACAGTGCTTCAGAGTTTTGAAGGAACTGGTCAACCAGCTTGCAGATAAATTAAAACAGGAGGACAGTCAGTAATGTCTAAGGTAACCATTTTTGATCATCCGTTAATTCAGCACAAGGTTGGTATCATTCGCCGTAAGGAGACAGGTACCCGCGAATTCCGTGATATCGTAAGTGAGATCGCTAAATTGATGTGCTACGAGGCTACAAGAGACCTGAAACTTCAGGATGTTGAGATCGAGACTCCTATTACGAAATGCACCGTAAAGGAACTTGCAGGCAAGAAGCTGGCGATCGTCCCGATTCTTCGTGCCGGTCTCGGCATGGTAGACGGCATGCTGGACATGGTTCCGGCTGCGAAAGTAGGACACATCGGTCTGTACCGTGATCCTGAGACACTGAAACCTGTAGAGTATTACTGCAAGCTTCCGGCAGACTGCGCTGAGCGTGAAGTATTCGTTGTTGATCCTATGCTGGCTACCGGCGGCAGCGCAAGCGAAGCGATCACCATGCTGAAAGAGCATGGATGCAAGAATATCCGTCTGATGTGCATCATCGGTGCTCCGGACGGCGTTAAGAAGATGCAGGAAGATCATCCGGATGTAGATGTCTACATCGCAGCTCTGGACGATCATCTGAATGAGCATGGATACATCGTACCGGGTCTGGGCGATGCCGGAGACAGAATCTTCGGAACAAAATAATCGATCAATAATCTGCCGCATCAGCTGTCCCCCGGGAAAGCTCTGCGGCAGTCTTAGCATTTGAAGAGGGATGCTTAATGCAGGCAGGAAGGGAGACTGTCTGTTAAGAAAGAAGGGGTAATTATGAGCGACAAGAGAACAGATTATATTTCATGGAACGAGTACTTTATGGGAGTGGCTTATCTTGCCTCTCAGAGATCCAAGGATCCCAATACACAGGTCGGCGCCTGCATCGTTAACAGTGCCAACAAGATCCTCTCCATCGGCTACAACGGCTTCCCCATCGGCTGCTCCGATGACGATTTTCCGTGGACGAGAGAGGGGGAGGACGAGCTGGAACGCAAGTACTTCTACACGGTTCACAGCGAACTGAATGCCATCCTGAACTTCCGCGGCGGAAGTCTGGAAGGAGCTAAGATGTATGTCACCCTGTTCCCTTGCAACGAGTGTGCCAAGGCCATCATTCAGTCCGGCATCAAGGAACTGATCTACGACCAGAACAAGTATGCTGACACGGCATCTGTCATGGCTTCGAAGCGCATGCTCCAGAAAGCAGGAGTAACCCTGACCAAATACGAAAGAACAGGCCGTACCGTCGAACTGCATCTGTGAGGTACATCATCGGTTCGCTGATCTTCGTTTACTAATGAATGTTTAGAAAGAGAATGTTTAATGAATAGAGATGTTGATATTTCGGAGATCTCCGACGGAAAGTTTTATGGTTCAGGGGACATGGTAAAATGCGGGACCAACGGCTGCAAGGGCTGCAGTGAATGCTGCAGACAGATGTGCGATACCATCGTCCTTGATCCGTGGGATATCTTCCACCTCCAGCAGAAAACAGGAATGGATTTCATGGGGCTCCTGCAGGGATATCTGGAACTGAGAGTTGTGGACGGACTGATCCTGCCGACGATCAAGTATAATGAGCGCACCGGCGGATGCTCTTTCCTGGATGAAGCCGGAAGATGCACAGTTCACGATGCGCGCCCGGGCTTCTGCAGACTGTTTCCGCTTGGAAGATACTATGAGAACAGAGATTTCTCCTATATCCTTCAGGTGGGAGAATGTCCTGTGCAGAATATGACCAAGGTAAAGGTGAAAAAATGGCTGGGTATCCCGGATCTTGCTTCCTATGAAGATTATATTCGCGGCTGGCATTTCTTCATCAGAGATATCGAGGCTCAGCTTGATACGGGCAGCCCGGAACTTCGCAAGCAGGTGACCACCTGGCTTCTCAAGGAATTCTACCAGACTGCCTGGGATCAGACGGAGGACTTCTACAGCCAGTTTGCTCCGAAGCTGAAGGAAGGAAAACACTATATGGGCTTCGCTCAGAGCGAATAATGCTATCACGTGAACACATGTCATAAGAGAATAATGTACGCAGAATTATACAAAAATTGGATTGACATGAAAAAAATCAGATGATAAACTTTATTTTGTAAAGAACAAAGGCGTTCGGACAAGGGGTCCGAGCGCCTTTTTGCGTGTTCTACGAGCGGTGTCGGATGGAAATGGGCAGGCTGAGAGTCATACTTCTATGACGAACAGACTGGGCATTTTCAGACGAATAGCGAGACAGCGCGACATGAGCAGACGAATGTCTGCGAATGCACCGAGAGTAGTGCTTTGCGCGAACATAAAGAACATAAACAAACCTAATTAGTACACATTTAAGTCAGGAGCACATCGAAGCAACGGGGAAGCTTCGATAGAACAGGAGGTTATGCTATGTACAGACTGGACAGAGTGGATTTCAAGATTATTGATCTTCTTCAGAAGAACGCACGTATCACATTGAAAGATATCGGAGCAATCGTATATCTTACATCTCCGGCAGTATCTGCACGTATTGAGAAGATGGAGGCAGCAGGCATCATTGAGGGATATCATGCTACTGTCAATAAATCCGTTTTCGCTCAGTATTCAGCATGACCTGAGAATTAAGTGCACAGGACACTGTTTTTTCACAGAATGAATATTTTTAAGACACATTTGGGAGTTAATATATGACCATCAGATGAAACAAAAGCATCTGAACGAAAAACAAGTTTTTCATATACTCTCTCCCTCAAAAAGCAGCCGGCAGGCTGCTTTTTTTTCGCAGGAATTCCTCCGGAATTTCCTGCGGTCACCCTCGTAAACGAGGGCTCCGTGTTTCAGAAAAAAGCGTCAAAGACGCTTTTTTCTTGCCTAAAACACTTTCGAAAAGTACTATGGAACTTAAGGAAGGAGAATAGAGGGAAATGGGTGTTTTGAAAAGTGGGGATCTGCGCGGTTTTCTGAAGAAGGTGCTGCGGCTTCTGCTGGCAGTTGTTTTGATCGTGGTGATTGCATTTGCCGGGTTGGTGGCTTATCTGGCGGTGACCGAGTACAAGCCTGCGGATCGTGAAGAGTTAGGAATTGATGCGGGAACAGTGCAGAAGAGTCTGAAGAGCGGTGACGAGCTTTCGATTCTCACCTGGAACATTGGCTACGGTGCGCTGGGTGACAATGCGGATTTCTTTATGGACGGCGGCAAGGGTGTCCAGACCGCGGAAGAGGACAGAGTTCACGCTAACCTTACGCATGCAGCGGCTGCCATGTCAGGGCTGGATCCGGATGTGATCTTCCTGCAGGAGATCGATCAGAGTTCGAAGCGGTCGTATTTTCTGAATGAGGTGGAATATGTGAAGAACACGTTGTCGGCAGTATTGGGAGATTATGACAGCACATTTGCCAACAACTTCAAGGTGGCATTTCTGCCGTATCCGATCCCGCCGATCGGCAAGGTGGACAGTGGAATCGCGACCCTTTCGGCGTATCCGATCGACGAAGCAGAGAGATATAAACTGCCGTGTCCCTTCAAGTGGCCTGTTCGAATGGCGAACCTGAAGCGCTGCCTTATGGTCGACCGTGTCAGTGTTACGGATGAACAGGGCAACGACACAGGAAAGGATCTGGTTCTTGTGAACCTTCATCTGGAAGCATACGACAGCGGCGAAGGCAAGATCGCCCAGACAAATATGCTGCGCCAGATCCTCCAGGATGAGGCAGATAAAGGCAACTACGTCATTGCGGGAGGCGATTTCAATCAGACTTTCTCCGGAACGGACGACAGCATGTACCCGGAGTATGAGGGCAAGTGGCACTGCGGCGAGATCGACGAGAGCGAGTTCGATGACAGCTGGCAGTTCGTGATGGACAATAGATTGCCGACATGCAGATCACTGGATAGGCCATATGCAGGGACAGACCATGACGACTTCCAGTACTATGTGATCGATGGATTTATTGTTTCATCGAATGTAACTGTGGAGAGTATTAAGACGCAGAATTATGATTTCGTGTACAGCGATCATAATCCGGTGCTGATGAAAGTCAAGTTAGATTAAAAGCAGAAAAGGGCAGGTACCTTGTATCACACGACTTAGCAAATGTCGTGCACTGCAAGGTACCTGCCCTTTCCAGGTTCTGTTATAGCCGGCTGCAGCATTCGGTGCGTGCCATTTGTATAGGCAGGCAGCGGATGCTGTGGTTGGCTTTTTAACCTATGAGGGTAAGTGTTTTCTCGACGTGGTTCAGAATTTCGCATCCGTCCTCAGTAACCAGCACCAGATCTTCAATTCTTACACCTGTATTTCCTTCCAGATAGATACCCGGTTCAATGGAGAAGATCATACCCGGCTGGGCGGTGGTCGTGTTGACTGAGCTTACATCGCCCTGCTCATGGTCTGTCTGGCCGATGAAGTGGCCGAGACGGTGGTTGAACTCTTTTCCATATCCTGCCTCGGTGATCAGGTCGCGGGCAGCAGCGTCAATGTCGCAGAAGCGTACGCCCGGACGGATGATGCTTTCAGCGGCTTCGTTGGCTCTGCGAACCAGGTCGTGGATCTTCTTGAATTCTTCGTCCGGTTCACCGCAGAAGAAGGTGCGAGTCATGTCTGAGCAGTAGTGATCCTTGCGGCAGCCCATATCGATGAGGACACATTCACCGGTGTGAAGGACGGTGTCGTCGGGTTCGTGGTGGGGGTCAGCTGCATTTGCACCGAAGGAGACGATGGTGGTGAAAGACGGAGCCTGGGCGCCTTCGGCGATGAACTGTGCATCGATGTAAGCGGCAGCTTCTTTCTCGGTCATACCTTCTTATATGTAAGCAGCGGCGCTTTCGATGACAAGATCATTCACGCGGGAAGCTTCTTTCATGAGGTCGACCTCGGCCTCATCCTTGCAGGCGCGGCATGCGTCTACACAGTCGGAAGCCAGAACAGGCTTCATGTTCGGGCAGGCTTCGAGAAGCGGAAGAAGATATCTTGCGGTCCACTCTTTATCAATGCCAAGGGTATCATTGCTGTCCACAACACCTGCCATCAGAGAGATGGAGTCATCTGTATCGGAGAACCAGATCTCTTCGAAATCGGTCTTCGGAACGGTGTAGAGATTGTTGAGGAAGAGGACCTGGCAGCCTGCGTCGTTCAGGTAAAAGGCGAAAAGACGCTCGTACGGCTCAACGTCAACGCCTGTCAGATACCAGATGCTTTTCGGGTCGGTGACCATGATCTGGTGAAGGCCTTTTTCGTGCATGTTGGAGAGGACACGTTCAATTCTTGTCATATGTTAATTCCTCGCTTTCGGATAGTAAGTGCTTATGGAGTATTGTAGCATGACTTGAGTAAGTCTGGCTCTTTTTCCTCCCTGAACACGAGAGAAAGCAGGTCGGAGGGAACGACATGGTTTGGAATGTGGTTGTTCGCCCACCGATACACTTGTTCAAGTTTGCCAGTGGGAACAATTTGGCGCTAATCTGGTCGTGATACCCACTGGTACACATGTGTGAGCGAGTCAGAGGGAATGACTTGGCTCTATTCCCGGGCGGATTTCCCACCTGTACAAGTGCTTAAGCTTGTCAGAGGGAATATTTTGGCTTCTCTCAGAAATTTCTTCCTACCGCTACATGCGTTTTGGGCTAGTCAGTAGGAAAAATCCGGCTTGCCTGCGAAAAACTTTCCCGCCACTACGTATGTCTCAGCAAGCCAGTGGGAAAATCTTGGCTTATCGAAGAAAAATCTTCCCACCACTACGTATGTCTTAGCAGGTCGGAGGGAAAAAACGGCTTATCCGCGAAAAATCTTCCCGCCACCACGAAAAAAGCTGCCGCCGGCAGCGCCGGCGACAGCTCACAACAATTCAATTCATTTTACAGTTCAACAACCAGAACCTGATATCCGGCCATCTTTACTTCGGTCTCGTTCATATCTGCTTCGTGCAGGTTGTTAAGAAGAACTTTCTTAACAGCGGACGGCAGCGGCAGAGTCTGCGGCTCGTTCTGGAAGTTACCCATAACGAGGATCTTCTGATCACCGCTCTGGCGGAAGTAAGCCATTACGTTGTGGCGGTCCTCAAGGTAAGGAACAAGCTCACCGTAGGTGAAGGTCTCGAGATACTCAGGGCTCTTGCGAAGTCTGGTCAGCTGTCTGTAGAAGTTGTAGACAGAGTCCGGATCATCCTTCTGAGCAGCCAGGTTGATCTCGGTGTAGTTCGGGTTAACGCGAAGCCACGGTGTGCCGGTTGTGAAACCTGCATTTGCAGTTGCATCCCACTGGAACGGAGTACGTGCGTTGTCACGGCCATTTCTTTCGATTGCGTGGAGGGCTTCCTCTTCGGTAGCGCCATTTGCAAGAGCAACATGGTAGGAGTCGATGGAGGAGATATCGTCAACTTCATCGATGCTGCTGATCTTCATGTTCTCCATACCGATCTCCTGACCTTCATAGATCCACGGAAGACCCTTTACAAGGAAGTAGAGAGCTGCCAGCATCTTCTTGGAAGTCGGGTTAGCATCGCCTTCCGGAATGTAGCGGGAAGCGCCGCGCGGCTCATCGTGGTTCTCGATGATGTTGGAGATCATGCCGATATCGCCGATACGCTTCTGGGTCTTGAAGACACAGTTACGGTAATCGTCCGGTGTGATCTCGATATCCTTGAACCAGCCCAGCTGACTCTTTCCGAATACGGTCTCGGCAAAGTCGTACATGGAAGAGAAGTAACCGTTGTCACCGATGAACTCCGGAATATCCTCATCTTTCTCGTTGAAAACTTCGCCGACTGAGAATGCATTGTGCGGAGCGAAGGTTCTGTCTCTCATCTCGCCCAGGAACTCGCCGATGCCGGTCTGCTCGTAGAGCATGTTGTCGATGCAGGAGAGGCCGTCTTCACGGTCAACCGGATAATCACGGAAAGGAAGAACCTTCTTGATGTTGATGATCGCGTCGATACGGAAGCCAGCGAGGCCTTTGTCCAGCCACCAGTTCATCATCTTGTAAACTTCCTCGCGAAGCTCTTCGTTCTCCCAGTTGAGGTCCGGCTGCTTCTTGTGGAATACGTGCAGGTAGTAGAGGTCGTCATGTCCCGGAAGCTTCTCCCATACAGGTCCGCCGAAGTAGGATCTCCAGTTGCACGGAAGAGAACCGTCCTCGCGGGCTTTCTCGATGTAGAAGAACTTACCGTACTTGCCAAACGGATCTTCACAAGCCTTCTTGAACCACTCGTGTTCATCGGAGCAGTGGTTAACTACAAGGTCCATAAGAATACCGATATCGCGCTTCTTAGCCTCTGCAATCAGCTCATCCATGTCTTCCATGGTTCCGAAACGCGGGTCGATGTTGTAGTAGTCTGCGATATCGTAACCCTGGTCTGCCAGAGGAGATACGTAGCAGGGAGAGAGCCAGAGGATGTCTGCGCCAAGATCTTTCAGGTAATCCAGCTTATTAATGATACCTCTCAGATCGCCGATACCGTCTCCATTGCTGTCAGCGAAACTCTTCGGGTAGATCTGATAAGCAACTTTTCCATGCCACCACTTTTTTTCCATTGTGTATGAACCTCCAAAATGTCTGTAAAAATAAAGATGTTTATGCCCGCTCGGACCGCTGCATCTTGCGGTACTGAATCGGGGTAGTGCCTGTGGCCTTGCGGAAGGCGGTGATAAAATGACCCGCGCTGCCGAAGCCGCAGTCCTCAGAGATCTGTGTGACAGGCAGATCGCTCTTTAAAAGAAGCAGGGATGCCTGGCGGATGCGGATCTCGTTGATATAGCTGACCGGTGTCTTGCCCATAGTGTTGCGGAAGAAGCGGCAGAAGTACTGCTCGTTCATGCTCATAAGCTCCGCAAGCTGGGAAAGATAGATCTTCTGGGAATAATTGTCCCTGATGTAGCGAAGTACATCCTTCAGGGCTTCGACTCTGTGATCCTCATGGTTCTCGGTCTCGCCGAGAAGTCCTGTCTCGCTCAGGGTGGCCAGCATGTTCATGACGGCTGCCTTGACGCGGAGCTGGGCAGAGGCGCTGTAGAGCAGGCGCTGATCTTCGTGGATGCGGGCATCCTTTCGGAAGATGTTCTGACAGATCATGTACTCCTGTCTGATCTCTGCAAATGCAGGTGACGACGCATCAATAATAAGAGGGAGCGTCAGCTGTCTGTGCCTGAGGGGATCCACAAGTTCTTTCTCCGCAGCATCTACGCCGGGAGACTCCAGAATGGAAGGCGAAAACAGAAGAGCTTCCTCCAGATAGCCCTGATCACTGGAAATGGAGTGAAGCTTGCCGCTTTCCACGAAGCAGAAGGCTTCGTCTCTGATATCTATGCGGTCCATATCTATGCGGACCTGAAAGTTCCCGCGGATAAAATGCAGGATCTCCACGGCATCGTGCCAATGCACCTTGGTGCGGAAAGGAGTGCCTTCTTCTTCCAGAGAAGCGTCAGCAGTATAGAAGGTACAGGGGAACGTAACCGTACCCTGTGTTCTTGTTTCCTGCAGGGAAGCAGGATGATTTTTCTCTGACATAAGGCACCTCCTGTCTATAGAGATAAGGTCATGCGGAGCCGTTACATTTGTCGTAGGTGGGACGCATGGCCTCTCAGAAAATTACTGCAGGATAACTCTTGCTTCGTACGGCTGCAGAACGCCTGCCTTATGCTCCTCGTAGTTGGAGATCAGTTCAGTTGCGCCTTCAGCATTGTCGAAGAGATCGCAAGCCTGTTCCTCAGCTGTCCAGTTGCAGGCAACGGTCAGAGTCTGTCCGTCAAGCTCACGTGTGTAAGCGTAGATGGTCTCGGACTCTTCCAGGAGCGGCTTGAAGATACCGTAAACGATGATCGGTGTCTCATGACGCAGCTTGATCAGCTTCTGATAGTAGTAGAATACGGAATTCGGATCTGCAAGAGCTGCCTCATAGTTGATGGTCTTGTAGTTCGGGTTGACCGGGATCCACGGTGTGCCGGTTGTGAAACCAGCGTTCTCACTGTCATTCCACTGTACCGGAGTACGGGCATTGTCACGGCCTACGGTATCGAAGCACTCGAGCATCTTTTCTGCGGAGATCATCTTGTGGTCAACAACATACTGATTGTAAGCGTTGATCTCTTCGATGTCGCGGCAGTCGTCGATGGAAGCGAAATGAGTATTGGTCATACCGATCTCTTCGCCCTGGTATACGTAAGGAGTACCCTTCATCATGTGCAGGCAGGTTGCAACCATCTTCGCGGAGATCACGCGGTACTGCTCGCTGTCGTTACCGAAGCGGGAAACTGCACGCGGCTGATCGTGGTTGTCCCAGTAGAGACTGTTCCAAGCCTTGCCTTCCAGCTGTGTCTGCCACTTGTTCAGGATAGTGCGCAGGTCCTTCAGAGCCGGATGACCTGTGGACCACTTACCGATGACCGGTTCGCCCTTAACGTCAACATGCTCGAACTGGAATACCATGTTCAGCTCGGTGCCTTCGTTGTTAGCATATTTTTCAGCTTCATCGATGGTAACACCGGCAGCCTCGCCAACAGTCATGATGTCATGCTTGCTGAGAACACGCTGGTTCATCTCCTGAAGGAACTCGTGAACGCGCGGACCGTTGCATACATACGGGCTCATATCGCCGTAGAGACCATCGGTAACCTCGCCGTCCGGATAAGCCTGATCCTTGGAGATCATGCTGATAACATCCATGCGGAAACCATCGATGCCCTTAACGCCGCACCACCAGTTCATCATATCGAATACCTCGTCGCGAACCTTCGGGTTCTCCCAGTTGAGGTCCGGCTGCTTCTTGGAGAAGCAATGGAGGTAGTACTGACCTGTGGTCTCATCGAACTGCCATGCGCTGCCGGAGAAGCAGGACTGCCAGTTGGTCGGCTCCTTGCCGTCCTTGGGATCCTTCCAGATGTAGTAATCACGGTAAGGATTGTCCTTGCTCTTGCGGCTCTCAACGAACCATGCATGTTCATCGGAGCTGTGGTTTACAACAAGGTCCATAACGATCTTGATGCCCAGCTCATGAGCTCTTGCCAGCATGCGGTCGAAATCTTCCATGGTACCGAAGTCGGTCATGATATTTCTGTAGTCTGAGATATCATATCCGTTGTCATCGTTGGGGGAGCTGTAGACCGGTGAGAGCCAGATCACGTCGATGCCCAGCTTCTGAAGATAGGGCAGATGCTCTGTGATACCGTTCAGATCGCCGATACCGTCGCCGTTGCTGTCTGCGAAGGAACGCGGGTAGATCTGATATACAACGGATTCTTTCCACCATGCTTTGGTTTCTGCTGCCATATGGGTTAACCTCCTTAAAAATAAGAGCACAGCCGCTGTGCGGGATGCCCGTGTACAGGAATAATGGTTTTCAAATATTGATTCGATTATAATATCTTAGAAAGCAAATGTATGCC